>Ga0222718_10002720_pt1 | contig 15627 bp, 13 predicted proteins | sample C33_27DmetaG_FD_165045 | JGI IMG/M metagenome (GOLD analysis project Ga0222718, IMG submission 165045) | Estuarine water microbial communities from San Francisco Bay, California, United States - C33_27D | ecosystem: Environmental > Aquatic > Marine > Unclassified | place: USA: California... | reverse complement strand
GCAGCGTTCGGTTTCATGGCTGCGGCCGCGTTGTGCGCCGAGAGAAAAAACCATCACCCGGAGTGGTTCAACGTCTACAACACGGTGCGCGTGGACCTGAACACGCACGACGCCGGCGGGATTACGACGTGGGATGTCGAGCTGGCTGAAGAGTTCGACAAGGTCGCGAATCGCTGAGTCTGGATCCGGGTGATCAGTGCCCGGAGAACGCGCACAATGCGAAGACGTCACAACCACATGCGCGCAACTGATCTGCGCCACCCAGGTCGGGCAGGTCGATGACGAAGCACGCCTCGTGGACCTGGCCGTCTGCCTGCTCGATCAGTTCTATGCCGGCCTTGGCTGTCCCGCCGGTGGCGATCAGGTCATCAATCAGCAACACCTCAGCTCCGGCCGGGACCGCGTCGATGTGCATTTCCATACGATCTGATCCGTATTCCAGCTCGTAATCAACCCCGATCACGTCCCCGGGCAGCTTCCCGGCTTTTCTGAGCGGTACAAAACCGACACCGAGTTCGTACGCGACCGCGGTTCCGAAGATGAATCCGCGGGCTTCGATTCCAGCGACGATGTCGATCGGGCGGTCGATATAGCGGTGGACGATGAGATCGACCGCCATCCGCAAGCCACGCGGATCTTCGAGGAGTCCGGTGATGTCCCGGAAGAGGACACCCGGCTTCGGATAATCAGGAATCGTCCGGATGAACGACGAGATCGTTGGGCTCATGGTGCCCCGCGATCCAGCCTCAGATGGTATCGCTCGGCCATGAATCCCTCGGGCGTGCCTTCGTCGATCTTTGTCGCACCGTCCGCTCGAAAGCCCCGCCGAGCGTAAAAGGTTCGTGCCCGGTCGTTGATCTCGAGGACCCATAGTACCAGCTCAGCGAACCCGAGGTCGCGGGCTCGTTGAACCGCAGCGTCACAGAGTGCGCTGCCCAGGCCGGAGCGCCAGTGGTCCGGGTCGATATAGAGTGTGGGCATCTCCGCGACCGTCTGGGCGGATACGTCACTGTCGGTGGCAGCACGCACAGTCACGAATCCGACGATGCGGTCGTCACGCTCTGCCACCAGACAATGGATCTCGGAACTCGCCAGCCACCGGCTCCACCGGGCGACACGTTCCGAACGGCCTGCACCTGCCGGGGGCCAGGCCGATACATGAGAACTGTACGCGGCTTCCCGAGACGAGGAATGCACGGCCTCGATCGCAGCCGCATCATCAACTGCGGCATCCCGGAGCTGCTCGACTGCGGCGACATCACCGCCTGACTCGAATCTACTGGAACTCATGCTGCAACATGGGCTGTAGTGGACTCATGGATCAAGCGAAATGAGCGTCGGGGGTGGGCAGCAGCTTTGCAGGTCGGTCATGCATGCCAGAGCTCTCCGAACAGTCGTACCCAGTTCCCGCCGATGACCTTGGCAATGCGTTCGTCGGAGTGCCCGCGATTCGACAAACCGTCCGCGATGAGTTCCATCCGCCTAGGGGAGTTCAGGTCCTCCACGGTGAAGAGGATGTCCGGATCTTCGTTGGGCGCGGCCACTCCGCGTTCGATGCGTCCCGCGACGAACTCCCGGTGCCTCGACCAGTACTCATCTGATCCGTCGATCGGGGTGGTGGAGAGATCGCTCCCGATCCCGACGTGATCTTCGCCACACACCTGTATCGCGTGCTCGATATGATCCAGCACATCTGCTCGCAGAGGCACCCGGCCGGGTGTCAGGAATGGCATCAGGTAGATACCGACTACGCCCCCGGCGTCGGCCATCGCTCGGAGTTCGGCGTCGTCTTTGGAGCGCGGGTGCCGGGCAATCGCGTTGCAGCCGCTGTGGGTGATCGCGACCGGACGTAAGGATGCTGCGATTCCCTCAGCCGTGGTCTTCTGACCGCAGTGACTCAGATCGATCATCATGCCAAGCTCATTCATGCGCTCAACGACCTGGACGCCAAACCGAGTCAGCCCCCCGTTTGCCGGCTCGAGGCAGCCATCCCCCACGAGGTTGCGGACGTTGTACGTGAGCTGGGTGACCTTCACGCCCAGGTGCAGAAAGGTTTCGATGTTCGCGAGGTCCCGTTCGAAGGGCGTAGAATCCTGGAAGCCGAGCACGATGCCGAGTCGGCCGCTTTCTTTTGCGGTGTGCAGGTCGGCTACCGTGCGGACGTGCTGAAACGTGTCCGGATACCGCTCGATACGGTTCAGCCAGCTTGCAATACGCTCGACAGACGAGGCGAAGTCGCTGCCGCTGCAGGTGAGGTTTACCGCCGTAATGCCCGACTCTACCGCGTTCTTGATCATCTCTGCGTCGAGTGGCGGATTCAACGGGTAGTTGAAGTAGCCGGGTGAGGCGAGGAAGTCGATGACGAGGGCATCGTCGTAGGGAGGCCACGTGCGTGCGGCCTCGGGAAGGACATTCCCGGATACGCTCGTGCTCCCCAGCGGGTCAAAAGACGGATAGACACCTGCAACGGAAACAGCTGCTGCAGCTCCAAGAAACGAGCGGCGAGATATGGAATCGGTCGGCACGAGGACCTCCCAGTGGCGGGGCGAACGGTAAAAGAAAGTATCCGCGCCACGAAGCCCACTGCCAGACGAACCTGCTCGCTTGCACTGGATTGCACTTGCTTCGACGTTGGTGCGGACCAGCGGGGCAGGGATCGATGACGCCTGGCCCCACGATGCGCTCACGATGTGCTGTGTGAGCCTCTCTGAATCACTCTGCAGATTTTGCCTCATGTCCCACCACACGCGACCCGAGGGAGGTCCCGCTCAGAGGATCGGCTTCTGGCTTGGAATCGGCGCCTTTCTGCTTCTGATGATCTTTCAGGTCGATCCGGGTAACCAGCCGGCGAGTCGACTGGCGGCGGTCGCAATGCTGATGGCGATCTGGTGGGTGAGTGATGCGATCCCGCTGTTTGCGACTGCAATGCTCCCGCTTTTCCTGTATCCGTTCCTGGGAATCCTTGGCGCACGCGAAACGGCACCGATCTACTTCAACAGCACCATCGTTCTGTATATCGGGGGCTTCATGATTGCCCTTACCATGCAGAAGTGGAATCTGCACAAGCGCATTGCGCTCAGCATCATTCATGCGGTCGGAGGTGGCCCCGCCCGCATCGTTCTTGGCTTCATGATCGCGGCAGGCTTCCTGTCGATGTGGATCTCGAACACCGCCACAGCGGTCATGATGGTCCCGATCGGGCTGGCGATCGTACTCAAGATCGAGGACTCGTTCGGCGCAGAGCGGAGTCATGCGTTCACGGTGTCACTGATGCTCGGCATCGCGTACGGTTGTTCGGTGGGGGGGCTGAGCACTCTGGTAGGTACGCCGCCCAACCTCTCCTTCGTGCGTATTTTCGAGATCCTGTTCCCGGAAGCGCCACCCATCGCGTTCGGCCAGTGGCTCGTGATGGCACTTCCGATTGGTGTCATCATGATCGGGCTCGTCTGGTTCTTCCTGACGAAGGTCTTTTACCGGACACCCGCCGAAGTCACGGTCGACCACAATGTGATCGCCGAAGAGAAGCGCGACCTTGGACCGATCTCGTACGAGGAGCGATGGATCGGTGTGGTGTTCGCCACGACAGCCTTGCTCTGGGTATTTCGAGCTGACTTGAACCTCGGATTCGTGTCGATCCCGGGTTGGTCTTCGCTGCTCGGTGACCCGCGCATGATTGATGACGGAGCGGTCGCGATCGGTATGGCGTCCCTGCTGTTCATCATTCCCACACGCGATAAGTCCAAAGGGGCGACCCGGATCATGGGACCCGATGTGATCCCTAAGCTTCCTTGGGACATCGTCCTGCTTTTCGGAGGGGGTTTCGCGCTTGCCGCCGGCCTTCAACGCACCGGCCTCGCCCAGTTGCTCGGGCAGCAGTTCGAGCTGCTCGGTTCGCTTCCGACGTTCGCGATGATCGTTCTGGTGTGTCTCGGGATCACGTTTCTCACCGAGCTAACGAGTAATCTGGCGACGACGGAAATGATTTTGCCGATTCTAGCAGCGGTTGCAGTAGCAACTGAAACTCATCCGTTGATTCTCATGATTCCGGCGACGCTCTCTGCTTCTTGCGCCTTCATGATGCCGGTGGCGACGCCGCCAAACGCCATCGTTTTCGGGAGTGGTCGTCTCACGGTCGGTGAGATGGCGCGTATCGGCATTGTGCTCAATCTGATCGGGGCCCTGGTGATCAGCGTTATTGTCTTCACGGTCGGGACGGTTGTGTTCGATATCGATCCGTCTGTGGTCCCTGACTGGGCGCAGTCAATTGCCAGCGGTGTCGAGGGGTAACGCCTGATATGAAGACCGCGATCATTGCAGGAAGTCGCACCCCGTTCGTGCGCTCAGGCTCGTTATTCGCCGACCTGTCGGCAATGGATCTGGGCAAGGCGGCTGTGCGTGATGCGCTGGCCCGCAGTGGCCTGTCGGGCGAGCAGGTGGACCACCTGGTATACGGTACGGTGGTTCATGACACCCAGGCACCCAACATTGCCCGGGAAGTCGGGCTTGCGGTCCTTCCGAAGCATGTGCCGGCCGTCTCCGTGTCGCGAGCGTGTACCTCTGCGAATCAGGCGATCACGGACGGCGCTCAGATGATCGAGGTCGGCCATGCCCAGGTGGTCATCGCGGGCGGTGCCGAGTCACTGTCACGTATTCCGATCACAGTGAGCGACAAGCTCTCGAAGAGTCTCGTGAGCGCCTCAAGAGGGAAGACGGTAGGGCAGAGATTGTCACCGTTCCGAACGATCCGTCCCAGGGACCTCGTACCCGTGACGCCGGCGATTGCAGAGCCGAGTACGGGTGAGAGTATGGGGCAGTCAGCTGAACGGATGGCCAAGGAAAACGGGATCTCACGGGGGGACCAGGACGCGTGGACTCTTCGCTCACACCAGCTGGCCGCAGCGGGGACGGCGGACGGACGTCTGACCGCCGAGATCGCGCCGGTCTATGTGCCGCCCGACTACAGGACCGTGGTCACGAGTGACAACGGCATTCGAACGGACACGTCCGCCGAGCGGCTCGCCAGGCTTCGGCCGGTATTCGACCGCCGGCACGGATCGGTCACGGCTGGAAATGCGTCGCCACTGACCGACGGAGCGTCGGCGGTCGTGCTGATGAATGGCGAAAAAGCGCTGGCGGATGGGCTCCAGCCGCTTGGCTGGGTTCGAAGCTGGGCGTGGACCGCGCTTGACCCCGCCGGTCAGCTCCTGCAGGGCCCCGCGTATGCGGCGCCTATCGCGCTGGATCGAGCTGGCCTGTCCATGCGTGACATCGGCCTCATGGAAATGCATGAGGCGTTTGCCTCCCAGGTCTTATCGAACCTCCAGGCGCTCTCGTCGAAGACGTTCGCCGAGACGGAGCTGGGTCGTTCGCAGGCCGTGGGACATCCCGACGTAGATTGCATCAACGTCATGGGCGGTTCAATCTCGATCGGACACCCTTTCGGAGCCACGGGGGGACGACTGACCATGACGATCCTCCACGAGATGGCGAGGCGTGACGTTCAGTTCGGGTTGATCACCGTGTGTGCCGCAGGTGGGATGGGATTCGCGATGGTGGTAGAGCGGCGCTGAGCCTGAGAGGCTGCGGCCTTGTGATCCATCTCGAGGCAATGTTGAGAGACAGAGGGGCCCCGGCGTATGATCGCCGGGGCCCCTCTGGTCTACCGCGGATCCAGCCAGTCAGCCCTCGTTCTGGGCCGGACCTCCTGCGGAGCCCGCCCAGTTCACCGCATTCTGGAACAGGACCGCGACATCGCCCGTCGCTCCCTGCCCAATCGCGGGGAACAGGCTGACACCGACCATCCGCTGACCACCAGCCAGCGTCCGGTGCGCTACGAGTGGGGATCCATCTGCCCACGTGGCTACTACTCTCGCCCCCGCATCTGTGCGAGCGCTCGCACCACCCCAGAAGCTCGATGAGGTCAGCGTATTCAGGCCCGTCGTGAGCGGGTGTGGCACAACGCTGCCCAGGGCACCCGGCGAATAGTTGACGCCGCCAAAGCTTGTCATCGCATCGACCAGCTCCAGGGAGCCCCAACCCGTCGATCCCAGGCCGGAGTCGAGCCGGTTCTGCCAGTAGAATGATGTGGTCACCACATTTCCACCGATGCTCACGTAGTCCCGGACCAGGCTGCCCAGTGCCGATGACGCGTCGAAGAGGCCGTTCGCAAAGAGCAGGACCACGTCATGCTGGTTGAGCAGGTCCGCGCTCGGCAGCTGGTTCACATAGAAGAAGTTCGAGACTGTCAGGGTGGCGTCGCCCTGCAGGAGGGTCACCACCTCAGGCGTGTCGTCGAAGTCACCACCAGACAGCACGAGGACCTGGACACCGCATGAGCTGGTCTCGGCTCGGAAGTCGGCAACGACGGCGTCGTCAGCGGAACCAAGGCGGATATCTCTCGCGGCCGGGCACATGAAGAACCCTTGAGGCGGAGTCGCAACCACCTGCCACGCCTTGTTGGCCTGCACGCCTACAAAGAGATACGTACCGTCATCTTCCGTGAGGATCGTTCTGTCGCTTCCGTCGTCATCGGTCAACAGAACGGAAATGCCTGCCAGCCCTGTACCCGACTCGTCGACGACCTGGCCTCGAACCCCCGGACCCGTGTACCGGATCTCCAGCGCGAGTGGAAGCTGGCCCAGTCCTTCTACAAGAATCAGGCTCTGGGTCGACCGATACAGTTCGAGCTTCGCGGAGAACGCGATCAGGTCGATCGTGACTCTGCGTCCGAAGGCGTTATCCGGCACCGCTACGTTCAGCGAGTGCGTGGCGCTACCCTGCGGGATGTCGATCATCGTGTCGGCGAGCGTCTCGAGAGTGAGCGCGTCCATGATGACGACCGAGTACTCGTCGACCTGATCGAAAGCTCCGGCCAGTACGTCCGTTTCTTCGGCCGAGACCCGCTGAGGTGCAACCAGCGAGACTTGCAGGGACTGACCGCTCTGATCAAGCGGAGCGGTGGTATCGTTCACGCACGCGCCGAGGCCCCAGAGCAGCCCGATGGCGAGAACGGAATGGAGTCTGCGCATCATTGCCCACCTACCGGGATCTGAAGGCCTAACGTCCCGAAGTACCCGTCCCAGGGAGCGGCATCAAGACGCTCACCGCTGAACTTGCCGACACTGCCATCCAGGTGGACTGGTCCGAGTCTGAGGCCGGCCCCACCGGTCATCTGGGTGATGCCATTTTCGGCGAATCCGTACCCGCCGCGGAGCGTCAGGATGGGGAGTCGCTGCTCGAGGCCCACGGACACACGCTCATCCCAGGCTGACCGATAGCGGCCTCTGGGAGCCACCTTGATACCGGTGGCTTCGATCGTCGTACCGCCTCGCTGCCAGCCGAGGCCTGCACGAAAGACCTGCGGGAAGTAGGAGCCCTCGAGGAAATTCTGAGCCGCCTCGAAAACAGCGAGGCTCACTGAATTCGGGTCGATGACGTCTCCATCGAAGCGATCGAGATAGTCGCCGATTCCGAGATTCAGCCCCAGGTCGTCGTCGAAGTCGTCTCCGGTGAACCGGGCCGCGTATCCGATGATCTGGTCTTCGTCCCAATTCATCCGCTGGACGACGTTCGTCCCGGAGGCGGCCACACGAAAGCCGAGCGGCAGCTCCAGAGAGGCGCCCAGGTCGAGCGCGTACCCCGTACCGTCGCGCGCCTCGACGGAGCCCGTCTGGATCACGAGGGCATCGCACGTCGGGTCGCCCTTGCGGCATCCAAGATCGACCTGGGGCTCGAAGAACTGGCCCTGGGTCATGCCGTGGCCCATCACATAACGTCCGCCGATACCGAGGGACAACGAGCTGCCGATTGTCATGCCGTACGAGGCGGTGATCTCCGAAGTCGACAGAGAACTCCAGCCCGTATTGCCGGTCGCGTAGTCCTGGATCCTTGCGTAATCGAAGCCGTTTCCGATCAGGTCCGCCAGCTCTTTGCTGAGCGTGAAGTTCTGTCGCATGCGGCTTCGAACCCGCACTGCGATCGGCCCGATCGCGATACCGACCGACGGGAGTGGATCGCCGACGGCGAGCGGAGCCGTGTTCGCTCCATTGGGTAGATCATCCAATAAGTCGAGACCATATGCCGCCGCAAATCCTTCGGCGACGAGTGACAGCGTGATCCCATCACTTGGCAAGGCGGCGATGAGACTTGCCGCATCGCTGTCCCCCTCCATGATCGACAGGAAGTCGGTCGCCGTCGTACCGGAACCTATTCCGACCACTCCGAGCTCGATCAGAGAGATGTTCCAGCCGCCACCCCAGGCAAGGTTGGCTGGGTTCCATTCCACTGCGTCGACCCCGGTGGCGAACACCATACCTCCACCACCCATGCCAACCGAACGGGTGCCCGGCGCCATCTGAGCGGTCAGCCCATGAGTGCACGCCAGGAGGGCGACGAACGCGGCGAGGACGGATCGTGTCATGATTCCGGTACCCTCAGTCGGATGTGGGCCGTTATGTAGCCAAAGGTTAACGAACCGTCATTGTTCTCGAACTCAACCTCGGCATCGAATTCGGCGATCATCATCGCGGTCGTTCCGATGTCCAGGATCGTGAATGGCACCTCTTCGTTGAACTCGACCTCGCCACTCGAGGTCGTCGTCTGACCAAACGTCAGGACCGAGCCTGATACGACGACTGATGTGGGGCTCGGGTTGGCGCCCGGTCCAGTGGTGACGCCGTCCTCGAGTTCATAGCCCGATACCGTGCTGTTGAAGCGGGCTCGGAGGTCACCCCCGATTGAGAGACTGCCGACCACTTCGGTTGGTAAGCCGGAACCGTCGAAGGTGACGAAGTCGAGGATGAGGCTGACCGTCGGGTCGACCAGGAAGAGTTCGTCTCCCATCCGCTCGCGCACCACGTTGTCGGCCCAGAGCCGAATCAGTCCCGAACGGAAGCAGGGCCGGTCTTGCGGTGAGCAGGCAGCCTGGAAGGCCAAGGTTCCTGGAGCGGGAGCAGGGCCCACGAGCGACGGCGGTGCCGGTGGTGGGAAGGTGCCACCCGTAAGCTCCGGTGGTGCATTGAGTGCGATTGCGATCGCATCGGCAGACACGACGGCAGCCATTGGACCGAGTTCATCCACCTCGGCTACGAGAACACCGTTCGTGATGTCGTATGTGCTCTCGTAGGTCGATACCTCTCCGGTGGCGCGGCGTACTGCCACCTGAAGGAGGATGTCTTCTCCGCTCTCGAGGAGGGCGGGATCCACGGCTATTTCGACGCGTGCTGGTTCACCCAGGGTCGTGCCGACCGGACCGACCGCGAAGGCCGTGCTTGGCACCGGCACGCCGGCATCTCGCGGGAACGGCCCGGATATCAGCGGCTTCGCTGAGACCGGGGTCGCCCCCGGAAGTGAACCGGCTGGGAAGTCGAGGGAGAAGGACGGAGGCACGCTGACAATGCCGCCGGTGGGACCAATCGAGAGCGTGGCACCTTCACCTTCCGCAAGTTCGAACGGAAGCTGCTGATCCGTCTGCTGACATCCTGTGGCCAGGAGTGCGACAGCTGCGATCAGCAAAAGGCGCTCAGGGGTACAATAAGTGCGCATGCTTGAAACTTGTGCCTCGTTCGGACGACCTCGCAATGGTTCTCTTGGCCGTCAGGGTGCAGAACCTGGGCGGGACTGTGAGCGATCGCTCAGCCCCGGCGGATCAAGAGCTGTTCTTTACTCCCGCAATTCGCGGTCCAACTCCTCTCGAACCTCGCGCCTGCGCTTAGCTTCGCGAGCCCTTCGGGCGTCCCCCGGGTCTGAGAGGTCGATCGGCGGGACCGGGCACGGTCGGTGATCCGCGTCGATCGCGACAAAGGTGAGCAGGCACGTGTTCGTGTGCCGTTTTTCGCCGCTGAGGAGATTCTCGGCCAGGACCTGGACCCCTACTTCCATGGAGGTCCGCCCAACGAAATTGACCCGTGCGGTGCACGTGACGAGCTCTCCCGTATAAATCGGCTCCACGAAGTCTACACGGTCAATCGAGACCGTAACGGTGGGGCTTCTGGCGTGACGCATCGCGGATACTGCGGCGGCTCGGTCGACCATGGAGAGTAGTTCGCCACCGAAGACGTGCCCCAGGTTGTTCACTTGGTGGGGCATCATCAGTTCGGACACCACGGCCACAGAGTCCTCGGGCTTCCGAGGCACGTCTTGACGCTCAGTCATGCCGACGGATCTCCACCATCGCTCCCGAGTGCTTCATGCCACTCGAGGGGGTCAAGGTTGGAAACTGCGTACGCTCGATCTCCATTCTCTATGTTAACGCATTCGCGCATGCGGTTTCCCGTGGTTGATGATGGGGGCGTTAGATGTCGAGGGTGATGAGCCTGTCCGTTCTGTTGCTGAGTCTCTGGCTGTCGGCGCCGACGTCTGCGTCGGGTCAGGACGAAGTCGGAGCCCGTATTGCGGTCGAGCAGCTGTTCGAGGGCATGCGGACAGCCGACCCCGATCTGGTGCGCGCTGTGCTCGCCGCTGACGCGCGCTTCGCTGTGCTGGATGGGCGCGATGGCTCGCGGACGGTCCGGGCACAGTCCGTGGACGGCTGGGTCAACGCGATTGGTGCGTCGGACGGGAACTGGGACGAGCAAATCTATGATCTGGATGTGAAGGTAGACGGTGCGATGGGGTCGATCTGGGCGCCGTACACGTTCTACCTCAATGGGCAGATCTCGCACTGTGGGATCAACTCGATCGAGCTTCTCGAGGATGCTGACGGCTGGAAGATCACTCAGATATCAGACACGCGACGACAGTCGAACTGCCCGGACCCGCATGGCCGCTGATTAGACGTCCTCCAGAAACTCCAGCACGAAGCGCAACGTGAGCGGGTCGCCGAGTACGTCTGTGTGCTCGCGGTCCGGAATGAGTCGGTAGTCGATCCCCGCGGCTTCGGCGAGTCGATCCGCATGTGCCCGAACAACCCGTAGATCGTGCTCGGGCTGGATCAGGAGAAGTGGAATATCCAGCTCGCGGATGCGTCGGCTGGGTGTCAGGGGCCGAAAGGAACTCCCGATACGACGCCACCAGAAGGGTCGTAGCAGGTTGACGAGGAAGTGGCCCGGAAGTCCCTGATCAACAAAGAACTCAGCAGTCACTTTGAGGATGTCGGACGGAGCGGCTACCAGAATGAGGCCGTCGATGGGGGCCCCCTCAGCCGCGGCGAGCACGCCAGCCGCACCGCCCATCGAGTGCCCGATGACCACGAGCTGACGATCCGGAAACCGTGTAGCAGCGTAGCGGGTGACGGCCATGAGATCGTCCTGGAACGCTCGTACCGAGACGTACGGCTGTGGCGCGTTGCGCCCGTGTCCGCGTACGTCGAAAAGCAACACCTCGTGTCCTGTTGCCGCGAGGGGTTCTGCGAGTGCGAGCAGGGTCGAGTAGTTGGCACTCCATCCATGCGCGATCAGGATCAGTGGTTCGAATGGTTGAGCTTCAGGGGGCTTGATCAGCCACGCCGCGAGCTCGTGGTCTCCGGACTGGATCCTCAGATCCTCGTGGGCGAAGCCGAGATCGGGAACGGTGCGGCCCACCGGACGGGGAGGTACCCGAATGATTCGTCCGGCAAAGAAGTCCAGGCCGAGCAGCAGCAGCCCGACGAAGGATACGATCACCCAGATGGGCAGGGTCACGCCTGAGTCACCTGCTCCAAGGCACGCGTCACAAAGACGGGTACCATCGCGCGTCGCCACTCTGGGTCCACGATGATGTTCTCCAGCGGATGACACTGTTTGTGGGCTCGTTTGGCCAGTTCGTCGATCAGTTCGTCATCCAGCGCTCGCCCCTCGGCGACGTCGTTCCATTTGGTGAGCGTACGGGGTCGGGACCCCAGACCGGTGACGACACCCTGGATGGAGCGTATGAGACCGGACTCGTCCACCTCAGCCGCTACAGCGACAGTCAGAAGCGGAAAATCGATGGACTTGCGTTGCCGCAGCTTCACATAGGCCTGACGGCGGGTGGCAGAGGCGAGCGGGATTCGTATCTCGGTGAGGATCTCGTCTCTTGAGCGGCGGGTGTTGACGATCCCGTCTGCGACAAAGAAGTCAGCCACCGGCATCGCTCTCCGTCCATTGGGTCCAACCAGGACCGCCTCTGCTCCGAGGGCCATGAGCACGGGAGGTGTGTCGGCGGAGTGGGCCGCGACACACTTCTTCCCGGTTCGGGTCACATGACAGACGTCTCCGTCTTTCTTGAGGCAGAAACCGAGTGCTTCGCGCCAGAAGTGCGTCTGGTTGTAGTAGGTGCATCGGGTGTCGAGGCACACGTTCCCGCCGATCGTCCCCGAGTTGCGCAGCTGTGGACCGGCCACGTGTGACGCCGCGTCTGCGAGCGCTGGGAAGAGGTCTCGGACACGCGGATGTGAAGCCACGGCTGTCAGTGTCTCTGCCGCGCTGATCCGGAGCACTCCCTGCTCACCGTCAGTGCCGGGCAGCTCTTCAATCCCCTGTAGTTCGTTGATGCCCCTGAGCGCGATGAGATGCGCGGGCTCGAAGAGTCGGTGCTTCATGTTGGGGACGACGTCGGTACCACCCGCGACGTACATGGCATCGTCCCCGTGCTCGGTCATGAGCGCTACAGCGGCGTCGAGAGAGGTTGGACGATGGTACTGATACGGAGGCAGTCGCAGCATATCAGCTCTCCTCGCCGTTCGTGATGCTGGGGGGTGTGGCCTCTCCGGGCTCGTGAGCGCGAGCCACGATGATGCCGTCCTGTCCATCGATCGCCTGAATCCGTTCGGACAGAGGCCGGGCACTGAGCTGTACAGACTCTCCCACGAGCGGCGCGTGCAGAAGATGTAGAACGTCATCGACCCAGAGCGCGAGCCCTGTGTGCGCGACATCGAGGCCATCCTCTGTACTCGTAGCGGCGATGATGTCGCCATTCCGGATCTGATCGGCGACGGCAGAGATCCGATCCTGCGGTATGAAGTAGCGTCCCCGCTGACTCAGGCGACGCTCCACCGTCTGCATGTCTTCGAGGGCCCGCGGGTCGTCGAGTTGCGGGTATGCGTCGGGGTGTGTCGAGATGAAGTCGATTGTCTCCCGGTCGATGATCCCGCCCAAATCAGGAGTGACGTTCGACAGGAGGAGCTTTCGTTCGTTATCCGAAATCCACTCGCTGAAGTAGTGCAGGCGGCTCGCGTATCCGTCGATGAAGCTGTTGCGGTATCGGAGCGTCCCCAGCACTTGCTCGTATTCGGTCTCGAGACGGGCCCGGTCATCGAGTCGCTCACCGGCCCCGGTCTTGATGACGACCGAAAGTGCCTGAACTGTCTCCACGAAGGTCACGCAGTCGAGAGCCCGGAAGTTGATGACCAGCCGTTCCGTTTCGCCTACATCCAGCGTGCCGGGGATGTGGGGCGTACCGACGAAGCTCTGTCCGATCACCGCCATGAGTTCACCCATCGGGAGCATCGCGAGTCGTGCCTCTTCTGCACCGGCGATGACGCTGGAGAACACATCCCAGTCCGCGTCGTTCCAGGAAATTGTCCCGGTCGGGGCGCCAGACGGATCTGCCGGTGGTGGGTGGGGCTCGAACGGTGACCAGCGTGTTCCGATCACAAACAGGGCGATCACGGCGATCGGCCCGAAGATTGCTCGATACTTGATCATCCGTCTGCCTGCGGTGCTACCACCATGGCGTCTGCCGAGGCGTTTTCGCGCACTGTGGGGCCTGAAGGCTTCCTGAGTGTCCCGTCTTCCTTTGCCTTCTGGATCGCGCGCCAGACGTTGGGCGGCGAGAAAGGCAAACGATCCATTCGCACGCCGATCGCGTCGTAGATGGCGTTGGCGATCGCCGGAATCGACGGATGCAGGGGCCCCTCCCCTGCTTCCTTCGCGCCATACGGTCCCTCAGGATCAATCGATTCGACGATGAGCGCCTGCAGCTCCGGCGTGTCCAGGCTGGTTGGAATCCGATAGTCGAGGAGGGACGGCGCGTTGTGCAGGCCGGCCCGTCCGTGATCGGAGTCCTTGAAGATCTGCTCCTCCATGATGGCCTCGGCGGCCCCCATGTACGCTGACCCCTCCATCTGGCCCTCTACGAGCACGGGGTTCAGCGCACGCCCACAGTCGTGGGCTACCCAGATCTTCTTCACGTCGACAAAGCCCGTGTCGGTATCAACATCGACCTCGGCCACATGAGAGGTGAACGAGTATGCGGGTGATGCCCCGATTGTGCCGCCCCTGTACTCACCGTGGACGTCCTTGGGCGTGTTATACCATCCCGTAGCCCCGAGCGTCCCGTGCTCGACCTCCGCGAGGTTGAACGCCTCCGCGATCGGCATCTGACGACCAGTATCGGGTGCCCAGACTGCGAAGCCTCCTGCCAGGAGGACCTCGGATGGCTTCACTGCCCAGGCTTTGGCAACGGATGACTGCACGAGCTTCCGAAGCCGGGTAGCCGCATCGATCGCAGCGTTGCCCAGCATAAAGGTCACCCGACTCGAGTAGGCTCCGAGGTCGACGGGTGTGAAGTCGGTATCACCACGAAGGACGCGGACCCACTCGAGTGGCACACCCAGTTCCTCAGCCGCGATGTACGCGACGACGGAATCGCAGCCCTGACCGATCTCACTTGCGCCGCTGAAGACGGCGACGCGCCCACTCCGGTCGATCTGCATCTGTACCGCAGACTGAGGCATCTCGTTGGGGTAGATGGGATAGTTCGTGCCCGAGATGTAGGTGGACCCCGCGATCCCGATGCCGCGTCCAAATGGCATCGTACGGAACTTGTCGTGCCACCCACTGGCTGACTCGACCGATGAAAGGCACTCGAGGAATCCATTCGACGTGATGCGAAGTTCATTGACCGTCTTCGTGTGTTCACCGATGAAATTCCTCCGCCGGAATTCGATCGGATCGAGTTCGATCTGCTCTGCGAGCTTGTCGATCTGCACCTCGAACGCGAAACGTGGCTGCACGGAGCCGTGCCCACGCTTCGGTCCGCAGGCGGGTTTGTTCGTATACACCCGCGTAGAGTCGAAGCGGTACGCAGGCATCTCGTACGGGGCGCAGAGGAGCTGTCCCGAATAGTAGGTCGTCACGAGTCCGAACGAGGCGTACGCACCACCATCGAGCAGGATTTTCGCATCCACCGAGGTGAGCTTCCCATCGCGGGTAGCACCTGTCCGGTAGTGCATATGGAACGGATGACGCCCCCGGTGCGAGTAGAAGACCTCTTCGCGGGTATAGAGGATCTTCACGGGTCGCCCGGTTTTCATTGCGAGCTTCCCGACACAGAACTCAAGATCGAACGGCTCACTTTTTCCGCCGAATGCTCCACCGACGAGTGGCTGAAGTACACGTATCTGAGCCTGATCGAGCTCCAGCACACGGGCCAGCTCCCGATGCAGATAGTGGGGAACCTGGGTTGCCGACCAGACCGTGAGGTGCCCAACGCCGTCCCACTGACCGATCGCGCAATGGGGTTCGATCGGCGCGTGCGTACTTCCCTCGAAGAAATAGTCACCCTCGACGACGACATCGGACGAGTCCATCCCACCCTCGATGTCGCCGAATTCCAGCTTTACGACCTTCGTGACGTTCCCATTCCAGCCCTGTTTCTTGGCTTCATGGATGAACGGTGTCGCCCCGTCGGCCTCCAGGGCACCGTGGGGGTCGAAAAACGCGGTTAGCT
>Ga0222718_10002719_pt1 | contig 15629 bp, 27 predicted proteins | sample C33_27DmetaG_FD_165045 | JGI IMG/M metagenome (GOLD analysis project Ga0222718, IMG submission 165045) | Estuarine water microbial communities from San Francisco Bay, California, United States - C33_27D | ecosystem: Environmental > Aquatic > Marine > Unclassified | place: USA: California... | reverse complement strand
CTTGCAACTTTTGTAATGCTTGGCCCTGGTTAGTAATTTCACCCATACGCACCATTTCAAGTATTTCAGCATTAGACTGATCTAGCTCTAATCTTAATTCGCCAGCAACTTGCTGACCTAATACTTTTTTAATTGCATCGTTGTAAGTCGTGCCACCTTTTAAGAATGCCTCAATAGGATTGCCACCGGTTTGTCTTGCCTGATCTATTTGTTCTTTAGTAATAGGATTAGTAATAGCGTCTTTAACAGCTTGCTCGCTAGCATACACATTTGCTTTTTCAACAAATGTTTGACCAACCTCACTTAAGAATTTATTAACACGCTCATTTGCGGCTAATGATTCTTGTATTGGTGCCGTAGTTAATTGTGGCATTCCACTGTATTGAAAGCCAGCTTCTTGATATTGTGTTAACTTTCCCATTGTCCTGGAACCTTTGTTTTGTTATAAATGTTATATGCATTACCAATATGATACAAAGCATCAAATTTAGATCCACGCACTGCTTCATCACCAGCAGCAGCTAATAATGACATTTGTGCATCTTCAAATAATTCTGATGATGTTTCATTAAATTCTAATGTACTAATATCACGTAAATAACGTTCTTCATTTTTCTTAGTCACTAATGCAACTGAACCATCTAATCCACTTACACCATTAGCAAAGCCAGAAGCTAAAACACTAGCATTCACTGCTAATAGATTACGTGTCTTATCATTAGCTGCTTTAAGTATATTTAATCTTTTTATTTCTTGGTCTACACGAGTTTGCTCTGCTTGCATTTTATATTGTTCTTCTAAATATTGACCGCGCTGATAAGCTCCTACAGCTTGTAATCCTGAAAATCCAACAGACATTAAACCAGAATATTTATTCATTACATCAAATGCTGTGCCAAAACCACCTAATAATCCACCCGCACCACCTGGTGATAAAATAGCTGGATTCATCATCATTGATGCACCAACTGATGCTATAGGCGCAGATACTGCTGCCGCACTTAGTAATGCTGGAGCAGTAGCCATGCTTGTGGCTGCTCCCGCTCCAAATGCTGTTGTTGCTGCTGGTACCGCTGCCATTCCCATAATTAAGTTCCTTGATGTGTTGCTATTTTATATTCTAAACCAAGCAATGTCATTTTTAATGGTGCAGATTGTGTTACCGTAATCTGCCCTTCATTGCTATACCCTAGTATACCATGCAGCACTTTGGTTCCAGTAAATTCTGGTACTGAGCTATCTAAAGCTCCAGATCCTAATCTGCGAATTGGTACTAAATTATCATTAATAACAATATTCTGTGTTTCATATAACAAAGCGTTAACTTCTACAATGCGTTTTTTAAATCCAATACGCGTACCGCCTACTACACGTAAATCAATTGGCATTGTTTTTACTTCAACACTAATCGGCAATCCTACCTCACATGATGTTGTAGGTGTATTTGTAAATGTTACGGCACTATCGGCTGTTTGATCTTCTTCTACTAAACCATCTGACAATACATTAACTGTAGCCCCATCGATGTGAGATGCATTTAAACTAGCTACTGCACCTCCAACAACTGCACTATCAGTTAATCGATCTTCCTCAAACACCTCAACATAATATTTATTTACACCGCTGTCGCTCCGTTTAACAACAGTATAAATGTCTGTAATATCTACGCCTACATCTAAATAGCTTCCTGTAGTAACAAACTCAGATGCAGCAATAACATTCTGTGATCTTAACAATGAAAATACGGCCATTGATCCATCATCTTCGTTTACAATAAATAACAAATCATTTTCATCGGTATTCACTGCACGACGTAAATCCATACGCTTTGGACCTTTGAGTAAGTGTCCAGAAAGTAATGATATTTTAGAAGTCACGTAAGTTAAAAACGTATCAGAGTATGCAATCTCTGCTAACTGCTTACCTTGTCTTTGTATAAATAACACACCAGATTCTAGTTGTTTAACACGTACACCTTCTTTAGTGCCGTTACGTGATGTAGTAGATAAAAAGAAACTAGTTGGTGTAATAGGCGTTAAACCTTCTTGAATAACTGCAAACTCACCACCTGATGTAAAGATCTGTAAATCACGACCAGAGATCATATCAATAATAGCGTTAAAAGTATTAGTATCAAGCGTGGCCTCAACAGCATCATCATCTAATCCTTCTATAGGTTCAAAATCAAAAAACAATGCTACCTTAGATCCCCAGATTGTTGATGGTCTTGATTTACTGCCACCGAAGAATAGACGTCCTTGATGAAATGTGACTGTACGTGGCCATCCTTTAGATGCGGACCACACATCTTCATATCCTGTTTCAAGTTCCCATTGGCCAGATGCAATGGCAGTAGTATCAAAAAATGGAAAATCAGTTACTACATTTACAACTGTAGAGCTAACATATTTAACTATTTTTGCTCGACCTTGTGGTTCTGCATTAATATATTGTCCAACATGTCCTGAGTTAAATACACCGGCTGATGCAGTTAACGTAATTTTACCAGACACATCAGATGGTGTTAATGTTGCAGCTGGATTAGACGTAGTTAATGTAAATGCGTGTTGTGGAATAGAGTCAAAAGAAATATCTGCAATTGCCCAGCTCGTATCACTTGTACGTGTAATTCTTTTTGGCAGCATATCCTCTTGCACAAGAATAAGCGTATCTGCTGATTGAGTAAAACACATTGAGTCTAAATAAGCGCTAGTGACGGTTGTTGTTAGATAATTGTTGCCGGAACCATTGATGTTTGTTTGTAGTACTTTATTCTTAAATACATACATACGATTGTTGGTAAAAGCCAACATATAACTATCAGTAACTGAGAATTCAAAGTGTACAAGACGTACGCCATTTTCTGGACTGCCGCCAAGCTCTGTTAAGAATTTAGTACCTGGTCGACGATGAACTCCACCTTGTGGTTGGCAGATTACATTCTTGGCTGTTTCTAATCCATTTTTATAAGCATCAAGATCAATACGAGAACGCACAAGCGGGTCAAGCTCACCACTAGTGAAGTTCGTTTGTATGTCAACAAACCGAGCCATTAATACCTCACATTAATTAATGAGAAATCTTGTATTGCATTTGTTGGATTACCTTGACCATCAATATTCATTGCTTGTCGCATATAACCACCACGGCCATTTTCTCCTGGAGTACCTTCTGCAATAACACGCCAATATTCTGATTTATCGGCTTGATCTGTAATTGGTAATGCAAGATGCCATGCCATTTCATACTTTAATAACTGAACAAAATAATGTGGCAATGCATATTCAGGAACATTGTATTGATAATCTATATATACTTTTTCATAATCTGTTAATAACTTATCGCCTATTAATCTATACTCCCTACGAGGGTAAGCGCCTACATCACTCGAGTCATATACAGCATTCGGTCTGCCGATAATGTCAGAGGGTAGTTGGTATTCGTATTTGTATTCATTTGTTGGTGTCGTCACCAATCTTGCTAATTGAACTTTTTTAAATGAAAATGACCAGTCATACATCGTTAATGTACGGATCTTAATGTCTGGATACAGCCGGTCACAAATGTTAGATTCGTCTGTGCCTTCTGTAAATGATGATATTGGATTGGCCCCAAGCATTAATAATGCATCGGAACATATTTTAATATCGGTATCACCTGTAGCCATTTTGTTTCCTTTAAATGTGCAAATAGGTAGGCACCGAAGTACCTACCTGATCTGCGATAAACAACTTAGTCAGCGTCTGCGACTGATAATGCTGTACCATCTGATACGTCAACAACACCAGAAGCATTAGAAAGTACAACGACTAAAGATGCTGTAGGAACAGATGAGTCCCATAAGTATACTAAGTCGCCCACTTTTAATACTGAATGTGCGTCATTGAAATAACCAGCTGTATTGATATCAGCAAGTGTGTCAGTTCCAGGAGCGGTATATGACCACATCTGTGGAGCATTACCAGCTTTGGCTTGACCACCAATAGGTTGTAAATTGTCTTTATTATAAGCCATTATTTATCTCCTTATGATTCACGACATGTGAGGTTAACAATACCTTCAGCGTCAATCGCTACAGCACCAGCAGAGAACATAGCATTCACTAAGAATGAAGTTTTTTCTGGAACGTAGTTGATTTCACTTTTAGGACCCATGCCTTCAGCATAACCGATAGCATCTTTATGGAATGCTAAAACAGTTCTGTCTAAAGAACCATCAACAGTTAAACCACCTTCAGTTCTGTCGCCAAGTATGTGGAATGTGAAACCTAAGTATGTATTGATTTCACCAGATACTAAAGCTTTAACAGTGTTGAAGTCAGAAGATGTTACTTCTGTTTCGCTGAGTAATGCAGCTAAGTTATTAGCGTGTAAGACAACGTGACGATCTTGTGGAGGTACGTTACCTTTGTCTAATAGTTTTTTAGCTTCACGTAGTTTAGCTACGTTTAAGTTTGTGTCAGTACCACCAATGTCGTTAGCAACAGTTAATGAAGTACCGGAACCTTCAAGTGCATCAATGATTAACTGATCTTGACGACGACCGATAGCATTAGCAACTACTTGTACTAATTCTTGTCTTTCGTCAAAGTTAACTTTTTGTTGCATGAAGATGTCAGAATATTCTGCTGCATTCCAATCTTGCATTGTTGCTGTAACTTGTGAAAAATCCACATTTAATGGTGTTACGTCTGTTTGTGGAATACGTAATGTAGCCACACCTTTGCCCACTTTAGGGAATTTTGCTGTTGAACCTTCAACGCCTCGTCTCTGTCTTACGGCACCAACAAGCTCTGCTTTAGCTTGATAAGCCTGTTTAACTTCGGCATCAAATAAGGTAACAAAAGCATTAGATAAACCAATAGCCATTATTGACTCCTTATAGTAATTAATAAAATTGTGTATTAATCGCTGTGGTATGCCAGAGAAATCTGGGCCGTGCTTGCTATTTACGATAGCCAGTCGTCAAGATTACTTGCGTTTAAGGGTTACAATGAATATGTAATAGGCCTCATTCCCGATTTTACAGGGGAATAAAGCCTATTGTCAAGCAATTTTTAGCCAAAGTTTTGAGCAAATGCTCTTTCGACTTTTTGACGGTAGGATGGATCAGTATTGTATCTCGGATCCGCTACCATTTGATATAGCTCATCTTTCGATGGCGCGCCTTCTACCGGAGTTGTTTCAACCGGTACACGACCTTCATAAGATGCTCTGAGTTTTTCTAATGCAGCAATACCTTTAGCAGTACCACCCATGACCTTGAACTCGTCAAAGTCATCTTTACCCCAAACACCTTTGTTAACTAAACTAGATGCCCATTTAACAATGCCATTGATTCTAGCATCAGCGTTAGGGCCTAGCATCTTACGTTCTTCTTCAAGATTAACTTGCTGTGTTTCAGCGCCAAGCATATTCATCTCAACAACTTCACCAACAAGATCATCTAGTGCAGATTGACTTACGCCATACTTCGCTGCCCAATTCACTACATGACTACGTAATGGATCATCTTCTGGAGTTTCACCAAATGCAGATAAATCATAGTTACCATCTGCCGGTGCTTTATGTTTACCTTGTGAAATTTGCTTGCGTAGGTCCATCCATGACTTAGCAATGCCTTCAAGATCTGGTGCGTCTTCATCTGACTTCCAGAAGTTTTCAGGCCACCAGTCTGGTCGCTCTAAAGGATCATCATCACCATCCTCTTCACTAACAGCAAACTCTTCTTTTGCTTTTACTTCTTCAGGATCACGATGATCTATTTCTACTTTTTGTGGATTCTCAGCATTAGCTTCTTCGACTTCTGGACTTGCTCCATCGAGTAGGCCAGTGCTTTCTTCTTGAGTTTCTACACTAGGCTCGAGTGTTTCTTCCATTATAATTTCCTTGCTCTAATTAGCCTTGCTTCTAAGTCCTTAACTATACTGTTTTGTCCTTCTCGATAAAACGCGTAGCTTGGATCGCTACCCGGCAAAGCAACGGGTTGCTCAATGACTGCATCACGCAGCCATTTCATTAGTTTCTCCCCGTCCTCACCCCCTAGGACACGTAGACAAAGACGATCTAAGTCGTCTCGTTTTTGATTAGCCTCACCAATTTCTAATGGTATTGGCTCTTGTAAATCTTCCCATCCAGCCAAATTATTCTCCTGTATTATATTTATTCAGTAATGGCCGTTTATCATTATTCTTTATAACCTTAGATGTAGGCTCATCATCTTGATAAAACACACTCTTATTTTGTTTTAATCTTTTTTCAGCATGTTTTGAAGCAAGGTTAAAGATTTTATTAAACTTATCTTTATTCCTTTCTCTAAAAGCCATACGCACATTTTCTGGACTATCCATTAACTCTTCATCTTTAGCTAATAAATTTATATCATTTTGTGTAAGTCCAGGAACTAGAGAAGGTACACGCATTTCTTTAACTGAACCATCAGGCTGTTTTACTTCAACATCAACAGAAAACTCTGTCATTGTTCTACCTGTGTTAGACTTAACAGCACCTAAAAAACCACTCATAGATTTTGGAACCATAGTATGATATTCATCTATTAATGGTCTTTTTCCTTCATTTCTAAAATAAGATTCATTTAATTGAATTTTGCCCATCTATTGCTCCTGTGGTTGTTGCATCATGGCCATTTCTTGCTGTTGTGCTGCTTGTGCCATCTGTGCTGCTTGTTGTTTCATCACTGCACGCTCAGTTGGTGTTGGTCTTAATCGCTGTGGAACACCAAGCTTTTCTGCAATGTAATCCATCATTTCATCTATCTTAATACTCATTGCGCCTTCTGGACCAGCACCTTGTGCAATCTGTGCATACTGTAATATGTTTTGTACATCATCCATATTCTGTGCCATAGCTAATGGAGCCACTGGTGCAATCTTAACTTCTAATCCATTTACTTTTAATGGTAGGTTAATGATACCACGGTCATCCATCACTTGTAGCATTTTAGAGACTAACGGAATCATTGTTTCATTAATGAGTCGACCAAATGCAGAACCTAAGTTTTGTGACAGCTCTTTCATTCTTTCAACAACTTCTGTCGCTGATCGAGCTGACATGTTATCTGGTGGTAATGATTCATCAAGTAAGATACGTTTAATGTTCATACGTAGATCATTCATCACGATATTAGATACGTTGAAGTCACCGGCACGTGGTAATGGTCTTAATGATTCACCTTGTGGACCACCGTTACGTGCTACAGGAATAATTGCACCTGGCATAATCTTCACTGTGTTAGGATTCAAAACACCGTCATCTGCTGCTGTATACACTCCAGAGATAGAGAGTGATGCATTCTTTAATACCAGTTCTAATGTTTTATTTAATGTTTTAATATCAGGTAATGCAGTAATCAATGGACCGCGACCATAGATCTCACCCGCTACTTTTGCATAACGTGATACAACCCATGGGCTATATGCCATACGTCTATATACAAGTTCTGCTTTAGATTCTTTGTGAATCAGATGGTAACAATAATCACCACGTTTCTGATCAAACACAGTTGCCTCAATCAGCTCTACATCATCAGTGGGTTTGTCATCAATCTTTTTCTGTAAGTCACCTTCAATCTTAGCATCAGGCCATTGACGTTGTATTGCTTCACCCTTCATGCGTATACGTCTATAGACATTATCGACTTGACCATTGGCACCTTCTTCCAAAGATACTAAGTATTGTGGCACCGGAATAAAGTTTACTGGAGTAATATCATCTCCAGGTTGAACCATCATAACTGCCGTACCTACAGATAAGTCAAGCAAGAACTCACCAATCGCTACATCAAAGTTAGATTGTTTTAATGTATCAAATAGTTTATCGTTGTACATATCTAATGCAGCTTGTGCATCAGCTTGTCTATCTTGAGGAATGTCTGATCCTGGTTCTAGTCTGCACCATTTACGTTGTGGAGGAAAGATACCTGATTGCATACGGTTAGCAAAACGCTGTGTAGAGTTAATTGCAGTAGAATCAAACACGCGGTTCATCTTTTTAGTACCGCCTACTTTACCATCGTAATGACCGTCATATAAGTTACGTTGAGGTAACGCAAACTCATAAGCCTCTTCATACAAGTTTCTAAAGTTTTCTTTTCTTGTTAATGCTTTGTCATGTCTCTTTAAAACATCCTCTGCACTTAATCTCATCATATCAACCATAGTTATGCCTTTTTATTTTTGTTAGCAAATGCTCTTGCTTGTGTTTTGTCTTTAAATCCCCACTTCTCCAATGCAAGTTTTAATCGAGTTGGTCTACCTTTCTCATCTCTTAACGGGCCATCCATCCCACTAAAGCGTGCAGCAAAACTGACACGACGACCATCAGTCCCAGATTTTTGTGGTGGCTTAAGATCTCCACCATCTTTGTTTTCAAAATGTTTACGTCCTTTTTCATTAAGTCCACCTGTAGGGTTTTGATATTTTTTAGCAACCATTATTCAGTCCAACTTAATATAATTTCCATTGCATGAGCGTTATTGTTTCCGTCTGCATTTGTTAATCTAAATAGGTAAGTGGTTAGTCCTTTAAGTATAATGTTGTTACCACCGACTTGATTTCCTCCACCTTTTTTACCTACACCCGCGGTTAATATTTCTTGCAACACCACAGTACCTAAACTATTTACTGTTGGATTAGCTAGTGCTACCCCCGTACTACTAATTGTGCTAGCACGATTACGATTGATAATAGGTAATGATGTACCGCCTGTTACACTAGCACCTTCATATAAATAACCCACTGCATTTCCATTAGATAAGCCAGTAATAGTAAATACAGGATCAATACCTTGAGGAAAAGCAATTGCTATATCAATACTAGCACCATCTATAACTGGGCTAGCAAAGTCAGCGACTAAACCTGTGCTAAACGCTTGGCCTTCAATTAAACGAACTTGTTCAACATCACGTACCGGATATGCGCCTTTATATCTTTCCATCTATTTTTTCTTTTTTGGGAAACCAGCAACCATATTCTTATACGCATTAGGAGAAATAGTAGAATCTTCTTTAGATCTGCTAATGCCTTTTTTCTTACGCTCATTCATATTGTGATATAATCCTTTAGGTTTCATTTCTTTTTCCTCATAATTTTATTAACTGCGTCTTTTAATGCATTGTCTTTCATTTTTGCTTTAGTAGTAAAATGTTCCCCTTGTAATGATTCAAACTTTTCAACATCATTTTCATATAACCACTTCATGTATTGGCTTGTAGGTTCACCGCTTTTTTTATACTTATCACCACTAAAATCACTCATACAAATAATCCTTTTCCTAAAGTTGTTTGACCTAACTGTAATCCACCGGCACCTAAATCTGGCAATCCAGTAGCTCCCTTTGCTCCAACTGGTGCAGCTTTTGCTGCTAATCCGCCTGTGCCACGTTTTAATCTTTTTTGAGCAGTTTCTGTTGCAGCAGTTTCACGCTTTGCTCGTTGTGCGCCCACCTTTGCTCCAGTTTCAATATCTTTTAATTCACCCGCTGTATAATCTTTACGCTTACTAAAATCACCATAAACATCCACTTCTCTAGTTTTGTATATTGGAGATGGTCCACCGCCGCCACCGCCATAACCAAATCCCCAAAAACCACCAAGACTACTATAACTAGGTTGTGTGTAGCCGATAATTTTTGCATCTTCAGGAGCTGAGTATGAAACAGATGGTCCACCGCCGCCACCACTTCCATAAGCAGCTAGACCAAAAATATTACCACTGTAACCACTACTGACTGATCTTCTACCTAGCTTATATTGACCTGATTTAGTCAGATACTCTGTACCTTTTTCTGATTCTCGATACCCTGATGAGATTTGTTTATCAACGGCTTTGTTCCACCAGTCTTCAGATTTAAAGATATTACGACCACCCGCAAGATTGAGTAAATCTTTTTGTGCAAGTTCTGATTTAGGTAGCATTCCTCTTGCCATTGCCATACCAAAGTCAAGGGCTGCCATTATCCTTTAGTTCCTAGTAAGTTTTCGTCTTCATCTATACCCGTCTCTGGAGTAACTCGAGATGATAGTAGCATACGCTTACCACCTACACGTTTTGCACGTTTAGATGCAGACATTTGTTCTGCTAATGTTCTTTTTTCTTCTTCAGCTGCTGCCCTTGCACGTGCTGTCTCTTCACGTTGCATACGTAATGATTCTTCTGCAGCCGATGTGTCTGGCTTGCCGCCACCAAATGCACCACCCATTAAATTCTCCTCATCATAAATGTATCATCTTTATCTGCACTATAAGCTCGCATTATTCCTTCTTCTGTAAAGTTTAAATACTTAGCCCACGATACAGCTCGTTTATCATCACACTTTACCGTAATTTGAATACGATGTAAATTAAATAATATCTGACAGCTATCAAAAAATGCAATTGCACCTTTAGTCATAGCTATTGGGTATCTTCTGGATTCCTCAGCAAATAAAGACCACGCTTCACCAACGCCACTCCAGAGAAACACACAACCAAACATAGCGACAGGCTTATTGTTAACAAACGCAGTAATGCAAGGGCCACAGTGAGACTGAAACATAATAAGCCGTTTTCGATCTTCAATCGATAGTGATTGAGACCCGTATTCCTGAATCCCTGTAAAATTATCCAAATGACTTTCATGAAAGGGTAAATAATAGCCATGATTAACATCCGGCATATTTTTAAGTATTTGATCAACGTGTGTTAAAAACATCAAAGTCGCTATTAACAACAGTTTGTGATATCAGTGTATTTTGTGATAAGGCGGACTTGGTCATCCGCTTATGTTCTCCGCCACCTAAAAGCAGATAACCAAATGCATCGCCAATATGAGAATGTTCGTTTTTATTAGGGCTGTCTCTAAATCTTTCTTGTCCAGCGCCCACAGCCACACGTTTAAAATGATAACCACCGGCTAAAGACTTACGTAATTTTTTACAAGACGTATGAATTATCAGTCCAGGCTTACCCGCAATCAGTCTTTGCATTGGAGCGGCAGCCGCTTCACGTCGCACTTGGAAGTTGTTAGATGGTGTAGGTTGTGCGCGCAAGCCTAATGTTCTTAAGTAATCAAATGCAGTCACTTCATAGATCGCATCTCGTTGCATACCGGCTGGGTCACCCCATACCAAGATCTGTGCTTTAGGATAACGTGCATTGATCTCCGCTAACAGTTGTGTACCAAATCGTTCTAGCCCCATATCTTCAGTTACAATCTCATGCAATAATACCCATCGACCATTAGTTAATCGTTGCCCAATAGCAGCTGCTGGTGTCAAACCAAAGTCAAGACCAATATGAATGGGGAGTGTAGGATCATAATCGACTTCCGCAGAACTCATAGCATTGTCATCATACTCAGGCCATACCGGTCGACCTTCTTGTACATAAGTAAACTTACCTTCAGCATAACAACGAATCCAGTCTAGGTTCTTCCCACCTAGCATCTGAGCATAGTAACCTCCAGGTAAGTTGGATACGTTCTCTGCTTTAGAGTTTATTGTCCACCAACGACCACCCGCAAAGATATGATCATTGGCTTCTGGATTATCAGGTAAATGTTCTGGACTGACTTCAACCACACCACCCGGTTGATGAAAGAAGTCCCAGGCATACTTACCCGTGATCGGTTCCTTTTGACTTAAGCGGAACCACCAATGGTCGTCATCCATTGGGTTAGTATCCATCCACACTCCATGCCAAGTCGGTCCACCATCCCGCTGTGTAGGATAGCGACCAACCCGATGAGTGAGACCATCAATAACAGCTTTTGGAAGCTCTCTTGCTTCATTGACCCATGCTCCTGTTAGTTCTAAGGATAATAGTTTACGTACATCTTTAGGTTGGTCCAACGCTAGGAAGATCACTTCACAGTCTATACCCGCAGCATCACCGCGGGACGGGAGGCGAATGTGATGAGTGATTGGAGGTGTATATAGCATCGGACCAAAAGTGTTTTCAGGAAATAACTCTTGCCATGTCTTAATGGTTGTCGTCTTAAGTTCTGGGTACGAGTTCCTGACAATTACAAAACGAGTGTAGCGGATCCCATCAATAGGCGAAGGCTTTTGCCTAACGGCTCTCATCATAATCTCAGCAGCACATGCATAGGACTTACCCGATCCTACCGGACCCATGAGTCCGCGAACAAACGCATTACTCTGGAGAAATTTATACGTCGTCCGGGCGCTACTAAAATCTAGATCAATGCCTGGACCCGCTAACTCTTTTTTACTACGTTCTTTTTTATTGCTCATCGTCGATGTCTTTAAACTTCATTGTCGCTAATCGCTTGAGTTCTTGATTCTCTTTCCATAGCGCATCAATAATCTCCATGGTTCTGGTATTATTCATGTGGGCCATAGCAAACTCCTCACGCAATTGCTCAATCATTGCTTTGAGTTCCATCTGCAGTCTCCAAATGTTTTACTAAAAATGCGACATAGTGTTGCAACTTCTTCAAGTCCTCAACACCCCCTTTATCCCGCCAACGCAGTGCGTACTTTATAATATTCCCATTCAGGAAACCTTGATAGGCTTCATCCGATAGGTACTCTTTCATGACATCTATAGGTTGTATTGTGTGTCGCTTATAGTGGTCACCACCAACTTGGATGTCTTTTGGATCATTCATCTTTATTTATTCCTAATCGTCGTGCTGCTTCTTGTGCAAACTTATTTACCACTTCAAACTGATGGTTTGGATTATCTAATAGTTTTTTAATCCAACCTCGATGTCTATCGTAGTCTTTTTTCTTTGCTGCTTCTTCTTTTATAATTTGCATGTATTTATCTCGTGATGCTTTATTCTTCATTATCGATAACTTCCGGTGCTTTAATATTAATCCCAATCACAGATGGTTTATCTGAGTCATCCGGTGTATCCAACAGACCACTGGCTTTGGCTAACAGTCTTAAGGTTTGTACCTTGTCCCAAAGTTCAATCTCAATCTCACCGGTTTTAGGATTGGTTTTAATTTTTTTAATCGCTTGCATGGCATGTTCAGGAATGTCCTTACTGGCTTTCACTTTGACATTACCCGCTTCATCCCATTCCATAATATCAGAGAGTTTAGTATTGGCCATACACAGCAACGAGTAGGCTACTGCCTCTCGGTTTGCTGCGATGGTTGTACTCTTCTCTAAGTTTTTCTGTAAAGCTCTGACACCGCCATAACCTGACAGACTTGGAATCGGTTTATTTTTGTTTTTAGTTTCACTCATTAGAAGGGTAGATCGTCTTCCATTTCCACAAGTGAATCCGACGAGACGTTATTCTGTACTGGTGCGGATGGTTGGGTATTGGCACCTTGTTTAACTGGATTACCGATTTTAACTTTGTACCATTTGTTTCCAGAACTTTGTGCAGTGTTTTCGTAGAGATTAATGTAGCATCGTGTTCCATCTGGTAGTAACACTTGGCCTTGGTAGTCGCCATGCCAATCCTCTGTCTTATCGTTGTTAATAAATAATTTGCCTTCGTTTTCTTTCAATTCCAACGGACGTTTATTATCTTCAGCCATTATCTTCTTCCTTTTCTATTTCATAAATATGGACGACGGCAGCGCCACCATCCTTAGGTTCACCTCTAGCAATTTCAATGTATTCAAATTGGCTATCGTCATCATACACGTTAGCCTTCATCAATGCATCTAGTATTGCTTTGAGAGTATTATCTAGGTCGAATTTTCTTTTCGATCTAGGGTGTATCATGACACTGATTCCAAGACTCTTGTCGCCAAAGCTTTTGTAGCCAGATTGTTTTACGATCACATCAACTTCCTCCGTAAATTTTTTTCCAGCTGGAGAGATATACCTTCGCTTTCCCGATGCATGCCAATAATTATTAACACTGGGCGGGTATGGCAATTCAAATCTCAGAGTCGGTGTCATAGTCGATTTAATCTAGAATTAATGTCTTTAGTACAGTAAGCCTTGATCGCATCATTTATAATGCTTGCCTTAGTCTTCTCTTGTTCCTTCGCAGTCTTGCCTAGTAACTCAACACTTTGAGGAGTAAGTCGAACTAAGAACGGTTTTAGATCACTCATACAAGTCTCCTACATATTTGTTTTGGACTTTTTTCTTCGGCCGTCCACGGTTCCGTTTGTCTCTTTCATGTTCTTTTGCTAAATCTAGTTTGCATAGTTCAATGATCTTTAGATATTGAGCGGCACCTATCTGCTTCATGCCATGCCCGGTATAACCCTTAGTCATTTTCCAATAGCCACTTGGATCGGTAAACTTGTATTCCAACGGTTTACCCTCGTTGAACTCATTACAGATGAGTTTATAGAATTCACGTAATGTCACTTCTTCTTACCAAAGATACGTTCAAAGTTCTCTTCAAACTTCTTGCGATCTACTGGTCTAGGTGTACTGCCTTTTCCGCCATCACTCATTTGATTTCCTTCTTTACTAAACCTTCTGGTAAATATATATAATCTTCCATTAAACAAATTGATGACTGATGCGTTGGGTAATGCTCTTGTTGATACTTGTTTGCTTCAGCACAGTTTGTAAAATGTCCCACATACTCCGGGTTTTTATAGTCATTAAATAAATATACTACTAACACAAACTCAAACATCTTTTCCTCCCTCGATTTCGGTATAGCGTTTTATATAGTTAATGTCTTCATTGTCCAGCATATAACCTTTGACATCATCCCATTTAACACTACTATCATACACAATCCTCCTTAAGTTACCACGGATTCCTGGGTATGCCGACTTGGGCCTCATCTCTACATAACCTAACTTCATCAGCTTTTGTAGATGGTATTGTATCGTTGGGTAAGTAACCTTGAGCTTCTCAGCTAGGGTTCTAATGCCCACAATACTAAATCCTTGTTTGTTACAATATCCAGCGAGTACAGCTAACACTCTTAGATTGCCGGGAGTTACTTTCTGATCTAAGACTGCTTTAAATGGTATCACTACAAAATGCCTGTGATCTTTATTCCTGAGCTTTTGTATCTTGATTGATTCAGGTATCTTGTATTCCATAGATATAGTATATCTCAAAGATAGTTAAGTTCAAGCACACCGTAACTATTTTTAGAGTGTGGAAACCACCGGAAACTATTTCCCCTAGTTGCTTTAAACTACAGTTATGCTAATATGTATTTAACGGGGCTATGACCCAGCCCTCTGGAATGTAGATAGCGACAGACCAGGATAAACGTGTTTAACCGCAGAGATCTCTCCTATTAGAAGTATATAAAGGTATCGGGAATCGTGAAAGCGGGCGTACAGCATACTAGATAAACGAGAGCTATCCACTTAATTGTGTTAACTGATAAATACCTTTTTTTATCGGGTTTGGTTCTATTACTCCCAGTTATCAACATGACATGCTGACCACATGCTCCATTGATATATATATAACTAATGTTCATGAGGACACCATGCAAGAATCACCATGCATATTCCAGTGTAGACTTGAGTCTATAGACAATACAGAACTGTGCATCGCCTGTGGGCGTACACGTTCTGAGATTGTTAACTGGCGTGACTTCGACCAAGCTCAACGCGATACCGTGTTTCAGCTATCCAACCAGAGACTGTTGGAAAAACTGGGAAAAATTTGAGTGATAGGGATAGACACTAAGACACCCCCCCCCCCCCCCCCCC
>Ga0222718_10002718_pt1 | contig 15640 bp, 18 predicted proteins | sample C33_27DmetaG_FD_165045 | JGI IMG/M metagenome (GOLD analysis project Ga0222718, IMG submission 165045) | Estuarine water microbial communities from San Francisco Bay, California, United States - C33_27D | ecosystem: Environmental > Aquatic > Marine > Unclassified | place: USA: California... | reverse complement strand
AGTTGAATTCTGAGTTTCTTACTCTAACGAAAGCGTATTGTGAGCTGATGGTTTCTTCTGAGTTTAATCTAATGTTAGTTAAAGCGTCGAAGAATTTTCTTGAATTCTGATCATTAGTGTTTGAGCTTGTGCCGGTTGCTGAGGCAATACTTCCTGTTTCGAGAAGTATAGTTCCGATATCTGGTAAGAAGTACCCTCTTTCTGCAGAATTAACAACTCCCCCACTAATACTTCCTGATACTAGTTTATAGACTCTTCCTGCATCACCAAATACTGCTGCTGCGAGTGTTGAGCTATTATCAATAAACTTCCCATTATCTGTCGTGATCTCAAAAGTACCTGGGAGTAGTTTCTCTCTGTATCTTGCTCTATCAATAGAAAGTACGTAAAATTGATCTAAAGTTAGTCCGTCTAAAGAAAAATCAGCTTCTTCATTACCTAATACTAAAGTTCTATATTGACCGTATAATACTGAGGTTGGAGATTTCCCATTAACTGCGCTATTAAATAATACGGATCCAGAGCCTTGTTTGTTAGCGTAGGAGATCGAGAATTGTACTGCAGCGTTGGTTAAGTTTGATCCTGTTTGGTATACGTCTACATAATACTGATTGTTTGCAGAGTACTGTGCAGAAGCAGTGTAGAACGTTGATAGAGTAGGAGCGCCAGTTGACCATACTGGTGCTGTGATTGACTCAGCACTCACTGTTATATCATCGATATCAAATCTTTTAAATGACATATGCTATTATAGTTTAGTGATGGTTATTGGTACAGTAATTCTTGCTCCTGAGTCTCTTCCGATAATAGTCATCGAAGTAGTCAATGTATTACGAGTGCCGAATAATGTATTTACTGTCGTAGCAGTAAAGTTTAATGTGGTTCCGATTACTGTCTTAGATACGTTAGTACCTAATGTAGTAGTTTGATTTAATCTCTGAGCTTCGTCAGTGTTAATTCCTGCTCCGGTAAATGCTGCTGCTACTCTAGCGTCTGCAATGGTAAAGACGTAGCCATTTGTTTCAGTAGTATTACCTCCTCCTAAGTAGTTTAATGTCTCAGGAGTAACTGCTTGAGATTGACCTTGCTTCAATGAAATGCTTGCTACAGAAGCTAGGATTGGTAGTCTAGCGGTACCTCTTGGTAAGGTAGTAAGTTTATACTTCATTACTTGTGTCTCATCAGGAAATGCTTCTAACATCGGCATGTTTTCAATAGCTTCACCGTAGTACGCTGAGCCTGATGGATGTTGTGGATTGTAAAGTGTGTAGTCGATTTCATCATCTGCTAGAGCAAATTGAGTGATACGGAATGAACCGTCTCCTCTAGCTAAAAGCTCTCTACCTTTTTTAGTGAGAATAGCATCTACTGTTACTACTGAATTGTCTAAATATCCCATTGCAATGATTTTAGTATATATTATAAATATGCTGTTAAATTATTCCTGTTCGTCTAAGGTCTGTTACGATTCTACTTATTACAGTGTCCGCTTCATCTTTCATTTCTTTTGGTCGAATAATACCTCCAGTAGTTGCACCAGATGGCTTAATTGTATTAAGTATAATAGATTTACTATCTCCAACATACCTTCTTAGTATGAAGTTTTCAATATTTACGTTTGTATCAACGTTCCTATCAAAAGTAACAAATACTTTCCCTGATTTTGTGACGTTAGTTACAGTGAAAGTTTCTGATTCCTTTCCATCGAATCTAAACTCATCTCCGATCTCAACAGTAAACGGTAAGGATGCATCTTCAAATGCACTACCTACACTAGTTTCCTGTACCCTTGTACCGTAGACAGAAGCGAGTTGCGCGGAACTTGTTACTGAATTACCGGTTGCAGATCCAGTTGTCCAAATTCCGGTTTTAACGACTTTAATTTTAGAGGCTGGTGTTTGTACTAAATCGAATTCTGCACCTGATCTTATACTACCGAGAGCTCCGGCAGTTGAAAATGCACGTACTCGTACATCGTCGCCCGATGCAAAATACCTGTACCCGGTATTTAATTCGAAAGCTTGCTGACTGGTTGCAGGAACTTCTACTGTCTTTTCAGCGATTGGAACACCGTTGTTTTCTATCTTAATTGTAAAGTCGTGAGCAAGTGTACGGTCGTTCTGAAGAGTTGCGTTAAATCTAAAATTGATCTGAGCGTCTGTATCTGCTCCAAATGTATAAACGTCTAGAGTAGTACTTTCGAAGTTTCCTGTAGCGTCGTAAGATCCAATTAGCTCTACTGTTGCTTCGACCGGAAATGCTTGAGGGCCTGTAGTAGTTGATGCAAAACTATAATCTGTAGTATTAAACGCAGATGGGAAGTCGATTGAGCTTGTAAAGTTCCCTAATGTTGTTTCTGTTCCTAAAATATACGCTATTCTGGACCCTGCTCTAAATACTCTCTTCTCCCCGTTAAGACTTCTCATGTTAACACCAGTTGCAGTTGGGTCGTCTAGTGTTATAATTATTTCAGATTTATCTACAAAATTCTGTTGAACTGTCTTGTATGAGATTTCAGAATTATCTAAAGGTATTTCATTTCCTAGTAAGTCGGTTAGGTATTTTAACTGAACGATTGTCTTATTGTGTAATTCTGGTGTTGTTAACTGGGCACTTGAAAAATAAGCGAAGTAGGCAGAATCGTACTCTACTGGTTCTAGTCCTGTAGCTGTGCTTTTAGTATTAACGTCTGTAGCTTTATGCTCACTACCGTCGTACCTGATGTTTGTATAACTAGCTGCTCCATACTTTCCTGCATCTAGTTCAGGTTGTGCTGCTGTAGTGTTTACTATTGCAGAAAGGTTAGATGGGTTTAATTGTGAGTTATTCCTATCAACGATTTGGAAAGAAGTAGCTTTTTGACCTTCAACTGCATTACCTAACAATGCGTCGTATTCGCTGTTTTTAAATTTGCCGCCGACGTAGGGAGTGAGTACTACACTATCACTGCTACTTCCTGTTGGAGGAGTACCGTGCTCTTGTTGTATCGTAAGAAAAAAAGCATTAGAGTCTTCAGGATCTACAATGATCTTTTTTACCCGATACGCATAAAAAGCATTAGCATGCTGTACGTAGATAGTCTGTACATTGGGAATCTGTCTGATAGAGTTAACTCCTCCTAATGATTCTCTATGTATTCTAATATTAGCTACGCCGTCGCCTGAGAATAATCCTGCCATCGTCTTAAATTTTATGGTGTTGGTGGTGGTGATCCACCGCCAATAATTTCTGAGTTGTTAGTTGGGTCATCGTAGTAATATACTCTCATCTCTCCGGATACTAATGCTCCTGAGGCAAAATTAGCAAAACTTGTGTAAATTGAAGCACTGTAGCTTAATTCAGGTTGATTATAAGATAGGTAAATATTTCCGGGATTCAAACTTTGAGTAGTAGCAGTTATAACACTTCCTCCTAATTCACCGTTAAATTGAGGTAAGTTCCCATCAATAATCTTATTTACAGATCCAGATAAAGTACTAAAGCTAGCTGTATACCCTGTAGCTACGTTTGAAGAAATAACTCCACCTTCTGATCCTGTCATAAAGGCAGTATCAATAGAGCTAGTGTATTCGGGTCTAGTCCAAGTTGGAGTAGGTGATTTTACTTTTGATCTATTAAGAATGTGAGGTTTTATTGTTACCCCTGTTGTAGTAACTCCTCTAGCAGGTACAAAGTCTTTGACCATCTTAAAGAGCTGGTTATCAAAGAATTTGACCAGTCTTACAAAATCAAACATATCGTATCTATCAGATCCTGATAGTGCTGTAGTAGCTATATTATTTAGATTAACATAGCTGCCTGAGCTTAATGATGTAGGATCGCCAATGTAATCATCAATATTAAATCCACTAGGGTAACTTCCTGTAATTTGATTCTCAATATAGGTATTCAGGTATTTGGCAGGAGTAAACGATACGTCTATTTGGTGAGAGTCTTGAGTATACTTTTCATCATTGTTCTGAATCGATACGTACTGACTTAGTGTGTTTCCGCTCACTAAGCTACCTGTGTTATCTAATCTAATCTTATCAACAGTCTCAGCTCTATTAAAGAAGTAATCATCTTCCTTATATCCTCCAACTTCAGTAATCTCTAATGAACCGGAAGGAATACCGAAACAGTTAATAAGAGCTCTCAATCCTCTTTCAGTACCTTTGGTCTTAATAAGGTATGGAAGGTTGTGGTAGATTCTCTTATATGTTTCTGATAGGATGTCTTTATCCGGTGTAGGATCGTTTGATGCAGTAACAAAGGTGTTGATCTGCTCTGAGCCACTTTGGTAGAATTCTCCGATGAAGCTTGCAGCTAGGTTTGATACTGAGAAGTTTGATGTGTAAAGTTTTACGCCAAACGACTTAAGTACGTCCCTAATCAGATCCTTTGAGACACCAACATTAAGACGATTATCTGCATCGTATTTATCAGTCATTGCCTTTGAATAGATCCAAAGGTTATCGAAATGCTGTCCAATCATATCTAGGAATAGATTGTATGGAGCATTAGAAGAATCTTCTCTAATAAATTCCGGTACTGTGTAAGTAAGTCTGCTTTCGTTTAACTCATCGTATAGAGAGGCTGAAGCTATCTGTTCATTAAACCAGCTTGTAGAGTTTGATACAGTATCGTTTATATAAGGAATGTTAGCATTGGTCTTAGGCCAAGCTTTACTTCCTGATTTGAAATATAAGTACTTCTCGTAATCGTCAAACTTAGAGATGATCCCTTTAGTGAGATTGTCGTACTGTGGTTGGTACGTTGTGGAAATTGAAGCGCTGTAGTTATACTGCTCTAACAATCCCATCTTATAATGGAAGTTACGTACCCTCTCTTCAGCAGAGCTAAAGTGAATAAAGTTTTCGTAATCTGTATAATCAATACTTAACTCAACACCGCTTGATGATAGTTGAGTAATAACTCCGTGCAGTGAACTGGTTACATCGTATGAGTATAAATCGTTATAGTCAAAATATTCTGTAGGCTGCACCCTTTCTTCCCCGGTATCTAAATTAAAATTAGCTCCTCTTAAAGTCGGATATACGGGAGCATCGGGAATGAATTCTGCTTGTATCTCAAAAACTATACTATCCGAGACTATTTCGTCAAAAGTAAACCTTGATTTAGTAGCGTAAGCCGATGGAAGTGGTTCGTAAAGTTTTACTAGTACTGAGTTGTTTATATCAATATTCAGACCTATTAAAAGATCATTGCCGCCGAAGTTTAATCTAAACTCGTTAAAATAAGCTCCTGTCGAAATACCGGCTTTAATTTCGTTAACTAAAGCAGTAGCATCAAAAGTAGGACTTACTGGAAGTACTCTTAATTCAGTTCTGTTAGCAGATATCTCTTGGATGAAGAATTCTTCTGGTGAGATGTTACTTAGGAAGTTATAGAGTAACTTTACGTCACCCTGATCGTATCCGGCTTGAAGAGCGTCTCTCTCAGGATCAATAGACAGGTTTGCACCGTTTTCAGCTCCTTGAAGCTGTTGTGCACCTCTGTAATTTAAGTTAGAATCTAAAAGTGTACCGTCTAATCCGTATATATGGAGTTCGATGTTATGATTAGATTCATCGTACGCGGAATTAATCTCAAAAGAATCTACTACTGAGCGATCTTGTGCAGAGTAATTTTCATACCCTACTCCGTCTAACGTGGACTGTAGTACTGTGTAATTAATTTCCGCCATTTGCTAAATTAGTATTAAGCTTTGTGTTCTCAATATTTGCTTCTAGTAACTGTTGCCTTAGTTCCGATATTTCATCTAATAGTGGCTGTATTGCTTCGTTGTCAATATCAACATCTACGAGCTCAGAACTTCTAGTTATCAGGTATTCATGAGAGTTTGATTCTCCGTTTATCGGTATCTCTAAGTACAGTTTATCATATAATCTAAAAAACTCTCCGACTGTATCTGTATCTTGTTCAGGTACAGGATCAGCGAATGCTCTAAACTCTCTATCTACTATCTTAGAAAGTCCTTCATTACTGTATACTGTTTTCTTAATTTGAACTTTCTGATTAGCCATTTCTTACTACCTTAAATACTAAATCTTCATCGATAACGTTTGTTGATCCGTCGATTTCAGATTTAATTAAAACTCTATAGTATCTTTCAGGTTCTAGACCTTCCATGTACATGTCAAAGTAATTACCGGTACTGTTTCTACTAATCTTAGTAAAGTTAGTGTCAAAGTCAATAACCATCTCCTCAGTGTTCTCATCTCGTAACCCCCAGTAAGATGAGGTGGGTAAGTAATAGTTTGCTAAGTATGCAGACGATGTTGCAAATGTGCGTGTTGGGTACTTTGGGCGGACGTGTAGGTTGAATCTCTGTCTACCAATATCCGTGTATTTACCTCTATTGTTTTTTACCTTTATTACAATATTAGGATCCGATACTTCATTGAGTGTTGAATCGTTCGTAAAATCGTCCCATTTAATCTCTAAATGAGGAGGGTAAATAGTATGTGTATCGTTACCAAAGTACCTTAAATACAGTTGACGGTCTGTTTGGAATTCTAAACTATCTTCTAACTTAACTAAGAATCCTGCGTTTACTATTTCATTGGCATAGTGTGCTTGAACCCCTTTTGTAATATTAATATCTACGTCGTGTGTAGAGTTAACGGCGTGAGATTGACTCATTGAAGTAAAGTCGTAGGATCCTGATCCGGTATACCATACACCTCCTACTGTAGAGGAAGCGGTATACGATGCTGTAGTATCCGTAGCGATGGACCAGCTTGTTGATTGATCTGCATCAATAAATTCCCAAGATACTCCTGAGGAGTTTCTAGGAACATCTCCAAATTTTCCGTTACCAACTACCCATGTGCTTCCGCTTGCATAGACTGGGTAAGCTTCTAATGTGTATCTTGTTGGTAGTTCGTTTGCGCTAGCTAACATTAATCTCAATGAAGCACTAAAATCTGTTGCTGCCCTACCGGAAGATGATACGTAAGTTTCTAATACGTTTGATACTTCAGTAGAATCAAAAGCAATAAGAGATCGGTTAACAAAAGTAGCAGCACCTTTGTAGTACGAAGCGATCTCTAAGATCTCGTCACGACCGGTATTCATATTTCCGTATTCGGAATATATAGTAGCGTCTTTTTCAGGAAAAATTTTAAATACTGCCATCTTATAATGTTGTTATTCTACCTTCAATATCACTATTGGGAGTTCTTAATTCAAATATACAAGGATCATAAGAAGGGTACACTATGTTATTCTTAGTTGCTCCTTTAATATCGTATGCATATTGTGAGTACGTACCGCCTACTTTGTTGACGATTTCGATACCCTGTACAGTCTGCACTCCTTTAATTCTATCTAATAAACTGTAAATGGTTCCAATGTTAATCGGTTGATTAATACTCCATTTTCTAATATCGAAATGCTCTTGTAGGGCTTGAGTACATCTCAAGAGTACTTCTCTTCCAACTGCTCCAGGTCTTAATACAATATCGTATTTTATTCCGATGTTAACAATAAAAGCATCTTTAATGTTAACTGCATCCGTTAGCATGCGGTATTGAGAGATGTATTGCTTAAGGTTCTCTTTTATATTAGAACTTGCTGTTATTAGCTTTCTATCATTGTTGTATGCTAATACATACATGGATAATGAAAGAGGATTACTGTCAATAATATTATCGGTAGTAGACTTAGTACTTGTTAATTGATCTTGTAGTACGTGTACTTTAGCTACTGATCCAAACTTACTAGGCATTGATAATGCTCTTACAATATAGTCTTCTCTAGTAACTGCTCTTAATTGCTCTGAATAAGCTTTTAATGAATTTTGTCTAATCTCTTCAGCTGTATCTCCATCTTTACCTCCAGAGGCTGCTCTAGGGTTATTGTAAGCTATTGTTGATGCTTGAGATGTATCAGTGCCTGTGGCAGTTGCTTGATTAACTACTGTGGTGACTGTATTAGCAGGTACATTTGATTCTACTCCACCTCCTACTAGGTACCTGATAGTCAGAGTACTATTTGAAGGAGCTAGTCCGTATGTACCTGTAAACATAAAGTTTGAAGGATCGTAAGCTACATCGATCTTACTTATCCCGTTACCTGTTCCCAATCCTACGTTTGTAGGGTCTGGTGTGATTACTGAATCGTCTTGACCCGTAGTACCTGCACCAAACTGAAGTTGTAGATTACCGGTTGAGGTAAACCTAGTTACGAATCTACGCGGTACTTTCTTTAGTGAAAGTAGATATGGAGCGAGATTCTTATCAGAGCTTGCGTTAGCAGTTTCTTCGAAGATTGTGTCTTGAGCTAGGTAAGGTACTTCGTACCAGTCATTAGCACCGTCGCTTACATCTAATATTCCGATGATGTTAGAATCTTCTAGAGTGATAGTCTTAAATCTCTCTGGTGATCCTACCGATACTGTCTTAGTTTTAACTTCTCCAGAGAATGCTTTGACTGTCTTCTTTAATAAGAATGTGTTGATAGTGTTTCCAGATGAAGCATAAACAGATACTTCTGTAGGGCTGTATGAGCTTGAGAATCCAAAATTAACTTTTTCATCAATAAAGAATCGAGCTTGACCTGCTGCTGTTGATTCTAATTGAGTATTCTCGGGAATGACTAAAGCCTGGTCCCAGTTGGGTACGTTGCTTCCGTTTGATGCTACTTGTTGGAATACATCAATATCAACAGTTGCTGCTGTTGATATCTTTGGACGGTAACCCATCATATAAGCTAAGCTGTATAAGTTACCTGGTTCTTGAGCATACTGGAGTAATGTCTCCTGTAACTGGATGTCTTGGTAAAATGATAGTACGTCCCCAACGTACGCTGCCATCTCCATAAACATCATACCTGGTGATGTTGGGGAGAAGTCATTGTAGGTATCCGGGAAATAGTTCTTAGCGTAGTCAATCAACTGTTGACGGAAATCGCTAAAAGTCTTATTAACGTACTTAATGTCTCTTTCTTCTGCCATTATACTTCAAAGTTAATTGCTACTTCGTCTTCTATATTCGTTTCTGATACAGCGTACCTTAATTGGAACTGTACTATGTTTTGATCTGGTGCTGAGTCTAGTGTTAGGTTTCTAACAATAACCCTAGGGAAGTATAACTGTAGATTCTCTAAGATTAGTTCTCTAATCTCGTCAATCTTATCCTGTGTAATGTTTTCAAAGAGTAGATTTCTTAATCCTGCACCGAAGTTAAGATTGAATACTCTCTCATTCTTTCCTGTTAGAAAGAAATTAATAAGGTTGTTTCGGATAGCATCCTTAGTTTGGTACGTAGAATTGAAAACAGCTCTACCTGAGAACGGTAAAGCTACTCCAACAGCTTTTCTTGGCTGTAAATCTAGCGGGTCAATTTTACGTGGATTGTATGCCATTATACTCCGAATCTTTCTTTATCCTTCTTTATAGAAGTGTTTACGATTGCTGCTGCTTTGTTTACAAATCCTAATTGAGATAAATCTAAACCTGTCTTAGGAGCTGATGCTACTGCTTGAGCTACTGCTTCTGGACTATCTGATACTGGTTTTACAGCTCGTCCTTGAGGCATAAAGGTAGCTCTATTAAAATTTTGAGCCATTTGAGCTCTCATATTACCGCCATCTCCGTTAATGTTTCGGAAGTCTTCTGATGTCATGTTGTTACGTGTTTCGTTGAGAGCGTCTAAAATAGGGTTACCAGTTTTAGGAGGTATTCCTTGTCCGCTTTTTACATTGTTCTGTGGTGGATTAGGAGGTCCAGGGTTTGTAGACGCTTCAATAATTTCACGAAGGTCTTCTGTGAGGACTTCTCTTACCGCTTCCTTGATTAATTCTTTAAATTGAGATGCTTTCATAGTTATAAATAGTTTTACTGTAGAAGTTTGTCTACTTCAAACTTGGCTTCGTCTATTAATATTTTTGTTGTTGCTGAGAATGATTTATTTCCTACTACAGATCTTTCACCTTTGCTGTTAATTGCTACGGCGAATCTTCGAGTAAGCTTACCTACTTTCTCTTCTTCTATTTTGATTTGATACCCTCTATACTCTTCTTCAAGAGGGTTTTCGTTGTTTTGTTTCTGTTGACCTTCGATCAAAGCAGCAAACTCAGGACTCTCTTCAATTGCTCCTTCAGAGCATTTCTCTATCAGTTCGTCTAACTCTGCTAACTTAGTGAGGATATCTTGAATAGTTTCATTTACACCATCAATAACCTGGGTTCCGTTTCTTACCTCTTGTTTAAAGTCTCTGACTTTGTCTTTTAAGAACGCTAACGTATCTCCAAAAGTTACTACTAAGCCTGCAGTGGTTGCAATTCCCGGTATGGGAAGTAGTTTTAGAGTGGTTATAATGATTTGAATAGTCTCAAGTATAGGAGGTAGCTTCTCTAAGAAGTTACTCAGAGGTTCTACTTTCTTATTTAAAGTTAGGAGCGGTTGTCTGATTTGCTCTCTAATGGCAAGTATACGTTCCAGCTCTGCAGGAGTTGGACATGGTGCGTCTTCGACAGAATCAGGAATATATTCGTCAACTAAACTGTTTATACGATCTTCAGCTTTCTGCCTAATCGTATGCTTGTTTTTGATGATAATTTTATATAAACCATCTAACGCCATTACTCAGTATATGTTTTAGTTGATTTAAGTTTTTGTAGTCTGGTAGATAGTGAAATAGCTTTTGTAGATAAGCTTACTCCTGCATCTTGTACTGATATGATAGGTCCTCCTGCATTTGCTGCGCTTAACATACTCTTACCTAAGTCTACTAGTTCGGATAAAAGATCTTTAAGTAACTCTACTGTATCATCTCCTTTTAGTACGGGCTGGGTGTTCTTCTCTCCTAATTGAATCTTAGGAGCGTTAATACCTATATTTGAAATTCCCTCTAAATATACATCAGTAGATTTTAATCCTATTTGATTAGCTGCAGTTCCTAATATACTATCCCTACCGTTTAGCACCACCCTGTTACTATTTGCTAAGAATTGACTTTGTTGATATATGTCAACTCCTTGCGGGGCAAATAAAGAGAATGTCTGTGAGGGAGTTAATTTAATCTGTTGATTGGAGGTTAAGTATAGAGATGAAAAATCTTCATTTACGTCTTCCGTTATTGTTGAAAAACCTTCATCGGTAGATACTTGACCGTTACTTAAGATTGTGATAGGACTGCCCTGCTCTCCTACCCAGGGAGTCTTATTAGGTATACCGGTTGAGAATCTCAAAGATTGACCTTGCCTACCTTCTACTATAATATCTCCTTCAAAAGGACGCATTGGATTAATATCTGCTGCTTCTTGAAAATCATCTCCTAACTCGATATCTTGATCCGTATTGTCTGGGAAGCCGTTGTGGTGTGGGTGGTTCCAGAGATTTATGATATCTAAGTAGTAGTTCTTTACGTTGCTCGAAGACTCATCTAAAAGCTCAGATGGTGAACTTATTACTAATATAATCTCATTCTTAAGAGGTATGTGCTTAATATGAGATTGTAATGGAAAAGCGATAGGTAGGTTTTGAGAATTGTTCTCATCGATATCTCGATTCAATACTCTGTACTTGACTGCTCCGATGGATGCCCATCTCCCGTATCTTTCAAATTCAGGATGACTATTGTCTAGAATAACATCTACAACTCTTGCTGGAACTAGTATTTCAGTTCGAGCAACATTTTTAGCGGTCTTTATTATAGACCTTAAGTTGTAATTGTATCCTGCCATTATTCCCCTTTCTTAGGCTCTTCTTCTACTCCTTCCATTTGCTCTAAGATTTGAGCAAGTTCTTCAGCTCCTAATTCGAAACCTGCAGAGTCACCGCTCTTAGATGCATTTTCCATACGCTGCACTACAGCGAGCATATCGATCAAGTGCTTATCGTTTTTAACGCCAATTTCTAGGTAGTTGGCAATCATAGGAACAACAAGAGTAGCGTCTCCTATGTTTTCAATAAGAGGTTTAAGTTCTCCGATGAGAGTGTTGATCTGTTTTTCTTTCTTTTTAGAATTACTATAGATCTCTTCCAGTACATCAGAAAAGGATTTGCTTTTAAAAAGTGTTTTATCTAAACTCATTCCTTTTTCTTTTATAAATAGATTAGTACTTTTTTAGGTCAATAAAACCTTTCTCGTATAAATCGTTGTAAATAAGGTAAAACTCTTCTTTAAGGACACTGATGACTTTAGTTAAGTACGGAGTCTCTGTACCAGTCATCTCTCTAATATAGATATATAAAGCTTTCTTCTTGAAGATATCAAGATCGTTACGCTTTCTAAATAAGGTAAGTACAGCATCAGCAATCTGCTTATCTGATTCTTTCGAGAATAGGTCATCTAACTTACCGTACATTTGATCAATGTACATATCAAACACTTGTTTTAACGTTATAGCGTGAGGATGTACTTCAGGTGTATTTAAATCGTAACTACCCTCCCATACATCCATAGTAGTTTGCTGTTTAACACGCTTATAATTCTTATTGTTGTAGTTGATAAGGTGACGCTTAACAATGGTTCCAAAGTACGAATATGCTTTTGCTCCTCTAGTTGGATCAAACATATGTAACTTTTCTTCTACTAACAAGGAAACGACCTCAAGTTTTAAATCCTCGAGATCGTCTACATCTGTATAATAGAATTTGAAAGTGTGAATAATGTTTTCTGCTAGCTTATATAAAGGATAATATATCCTTTCGGTAAAAATCTTATCTCTAAAGACGTGATCCTTTGAATTATTATAAGCTACTATTGCATCTTCTGTTTCTTGTGTAAAGTAATTAGCTTTGCTCTTCTTTCTGCCCATTGGTTTCACTAATATTGAACTCATCAAGTATTCTCTGGATTTCTTTTATACCGTTAAAGAAGAATCCTACTTCATCATCTGACTGGAAAGACCCTTTTTGATCCACCTCTTCAAGTTTCTTTGAAGATTCGCCGATAATCGTTGTGATATTCTCGATGTAGTTTTGTTGATATTGTGCTATGTCTTCGTACTTCTCTACTTTTCTCATAAGATTCCAACTAAAGAAACCGAATACAATTAGTAATATAGTGAAAATAATTAAGATAACCAACATTTTTAAATATTTTTTATAAAATTAGTAAGACCTTCTGAAGATTTTACTGATTTACCGTTAGAGGCTTTTGCTTTCTGAGTGTTAGGTGTTGTTTTTCCACCATTAGCTTTCCATATATCGTACTCTACCTTGGATGCCATGTAGTCTGACATGTGTAAAACGTTAACGATGTTAGTTCTCATACGAGAATCTGGGTTGTAGCTAAAGAAATATGGTTTATTTCCTTCATCAAAGATACCATCGTGTAGTTTTATGCCTAAATACTCCTTCTGACTTACTTGGATATTAAATTTCTGTAGTAGGAATAGTGAGCGATCTGGTATCATCATGAAATCCAACTCTGGATTAGGTCTATACATCTCATTCATCTTATCTCTACGCCAGTTATCGGTCTGTTCCAAGTATCCAGCACTGTTTCCATCGCCGATCTTACCTAAATCATGGAAAAGAGCAGCAAAAACAAGTTCTTCTTCGGTAAAATCAATAGTACCTCCCATTGAAGACCAGAATTTCGTCATTTTCACCGCAGTTTCTACAACTCTATTAACATGATCCACATATCCACCAGCAAAAGCATTGTGATACCAAGATTTTCCACTAGCAGGTGACATTACGTAGTTTTCTCCTAGTGAATCTATCATCGCAACTACTTGATCCCTACGTTCAGAATCAATATACCGGTTGATAATAGCAATATGCTTGTTATAGCCCTCTAAAATCTGTTCAGCACTAAGCATACTATTTAAATGTTGTAGTTTCCCGGTTCAACATAGTTTGAAGATCCGACAACATAGTTTTAGCTCTTTCTAATTGATCAAATACTTGTTGACGATCATTCAAAGATACAGCTCGGTCTATATTATTCATAATAGACTCAAGTCTTGTAACTTTATTTTGGAAAATTTCTTTATTTCTCATAATAGTTAACTAATTATTATTCTTTTATATTAATATTAATATTTTAAATTATATTATATACTATCTCTTTAATTATATCTTTAAGTTATATAAAATATTTCGGGGAAGCAACTGTTTTAGTAAAAAAGTTTTATCCGCGCCGCGAGCGCGCAAAAAGTTGACACGCGCATAGTTAATAAATTACAAGATCGCCTACCTTAAACGGTTCGGAGACTTCCAATAAAGTCTTCATTGCTAGTGACATCGGAACTTCAAAGAACTCTCGAGAAGATCCTTGTGAAGAATCTCTACGGTATTGAGCTAGTTGTTTATGCATGAGTGTTTCCACGGTATAGTCTTCGGTCACCGGCATTGCTGCCTTAAGGTACCATTCATCCACGGTACCGGCACCGTTGATGCCTTTTATCCGGCTTGTAGGTGTGACTGCCTTGCCGATCTTAATAAGATCCGGATAAGCGTTATTAGTTAGGAGGTATACCCACCCTCGGTGTTTTTGTTCGGTAACCTTTTTAGAACTTTGTTCTATCTTACCAAATAAACGTACCCAAGAGAAGGTTCCTGTCTCGTGATCGAAAGGCATTTCGACTTCAACCTCATATTCTGGTGCGAGGAGGTGAAGGAGGTTCTCTATAGGTGTTCTAGAATTATCTTTAGCGTAAGAAATAAAGCTCTCAGTATATTGCTCAATATAGGGAATATCTGGGAGGTTATCAAAGGAGGTACTGGGATAGTATAGAGTCAAGATAGACTCAGATTCTAACTCAATAGCTTTTTCTATATTAATCTTATCTCTTATCATTTTCCTATAGTTGTTTTAATGAAGTTATATAGAAAGACCAATAAAGCGATAGGCCATAATAGAGTAGTTGTGATTCTCTCCATTGTGCTAAACCTAACTTCCTCTTGCTCGAGAAAATCTACTATCTTATCAAATAGAAAATTGAATAGTACGCCTGTTGTGACGTAGATAAAAATTGCATTAATCATAACCGTTTTATTTAATACTTAAATATACGAATTAATCTTCGTATAGGCAACTCTCATCTAAAGAAAGTTCCTTAAGTATAGACTGGATCTTAGCACACTTCTCATATTCCTCTAATGATTCAAAGTAGGATCTCATCTCTACTAGAGCGTAAGCGCTTTCATGCTGTTCAAACCTTTTAGCTTCGGTAATGAAATCATTATCATACTCATCGAATCTTTCTAAGAAATGATATAGTCTATTAAAGTACTTACTCTTAACACTCTCCTCTACTCTCTCAAATTCCTCCTTGTAGTGACGGGTATACATCTCTCTAACGATGTAGAAATTCTCTACACCTCTAATAACTGACCCGAATAAAAGGTAGGGATGCTCCAAATAATCACTTAGAGCTTCAATCATACCTGCTCTCTCCAAATCCTCACCGTCGGAGTAATCGAACATATCAAAGAAAGAAGGGTCTAATGGTTTCATGTTTATAAATAGTAATATATCTCAATATATAAATATATATTTTAGTATAGTGAAAAATCTGCCAAAATTTTTTCCTTGGGTTTTCTTGATTCTTACCCAAAAAGTTCTTATATTATTACTGTAACGGGATTTGGTACCGAACGTTCTTTGACTTAAAGAAAAATATTATGGAAATAACATCATTTATTTTAGGTGTATGTGCTGTCATTGTACTACTAATG
>Ga0222718_10002715_pt1 | contig 15653 bp, 10 predicted proteins | sample C33_27DmetaG_FD_165045 | JGI IMG/M metagenome (GOLD analysis project Ga0222718, IMG submission 165045) | Estuarine water microbial communities from San Francisco Bay, California, United States - C33_27D | ecosystem: Environmental > Aquatic > Marine > Unclassified | place: USA: California... | reverse complement strand
GAAGTGAACTCCAAAGGAAAGTCCAATAACAAATGCGATCATAAGCAGCCATCGATCTCCTCTAGGGGTGTTCATTTCTTGTTCCCATCGAAGTCCCATCCAAAACAGGGAAGACAAAATTAAGGTGGCCATCGCATAAACTTCGGTCTCCACAGCATTAAACCAAAAGCTATCTGAAAAACAAAAAGCCAAGGCACCTACAGTAGCACTTCCGAAAAATCCGATACGTTCTGAAATTGTGTCCAGCGATCTAAAAGAGGGTAGTTTTTTTAATAATAAAGTGAGCGTCCAAAAGAGAAAAAGAATGGTAAAGGCGCTTGAAAAAACCGACATGAAATTTACCATGACAGCAATGTTTTGAGGACCTGTTGCAAAAAGAGCAAAGAAGGCACCCATCATCTGAAAAAATGGAGCTCCTGGAGGATGCCCTACTTGTAACTTTGCGGAGGTTGCAATATATTCACCCGCATCCCAAAAACTAGCTGTTGGTTCAACAGTACTTCCAAAGGTAAATAAGGCAATGGCAAATAAGGTCCATCCTAGGCCAAGATTCCAGATGCGATAGGTTTTTTCAGTCATTAATTGTTAATCAAATTAGCACAACGAATGTAAGCATAAATCAAGGAAGAGAAAACCATTTTTGTTCGTTTAACAAGGGATTAATAAATTCAAACTTGTTCAAAAAGTCCGAGTTCTTTGTTTTTTTCAACTTCACTCCACAAAAAATACTGCCCTTGCATAGTGATATAAACATTTGGTTTTAAGGTTTGTACATAAGCCAATGCACATCCTAAATTAAAAAATCCATCAGATGAACTTCCGAAAGCATAGGGGATCATCGCCCCTGTCAATACGATTGTTTTAGACTCTAGATTAGCTTCAGCAAGTGCCTTGGCAGTTTCAACCATTCTATCTGTTCCATGGGTGATGACAATCTTATCACTTTTACAATTATTACATGCTTCTATAACATGCTTAATTTCTTTAGTTTGCATTTCTAAACTATCCACCATCATTAAAGTGTTGAAATCGATATTTAACTGACAACGACTTCTTTTTAGCATTTCTGGAAGATGAGTTTCTTTAAAAAATAATGAGCCATTGATGTAATCGTAACTTTTATCAAAGGTACCTCCAGTAATGAAGATTTGTATTTTTTCTTTAATAGACATAGGGTTGTTTTATTGAATTTGTTTTCAAAATTATGAGGATTAAAAGGAATATGATTTAATTTTTATAATAAAGTTGTTCTTAAAAAAACTTTCATGTAAATTTGCATCGCTTTTGGCCCATGGTGTAACTGGCAACACGTCGGTTTTTGGTACCGAAGAGTCTAGGTTCGAGCCCTAGTGGGCCAACAACAGCAGAAAAAACCCCTGATTTCAGGGGTTTTTTTATTTCTAATTATATAAAATCAGAGATGGACATATGTTAGTTGGTCTTGTTATAAAGTGGCGATTATTAATTTATAACCCTTGAATATAGCTCCCGAGAGAATCTTTAAATTGAAAGCCTTCTAGGGTTCTATATTTATTCAATTTCTTAAAAGCTTCTAAGCCCCAGAGTAGAAATTCCATCATAAAATAAAGATCTTGTTGATCACAATTTGGTTGGTATTTTTTTAGAATTGCTTCAATTCCAGCAATTCCTTTTAAAGTGTCTTGATATTTTTTTTCTGTTAAAGAATCTTCTAAAAATAATTGATTGTCTTGAAAAAACCAACCTAATAGAGTGTCATAGGGACCCTCATCGTCTTGCTTTTCCAGTTTTTCAATTTTTGGAAAAAAATCTGGAAAAAGTGTTTTGATTGATTCGGAGATTAAATGATATGAAATCTGTTCAGCCCCCTCTTGTTCACCTTCATAAACCAATTCAATTTTTCCGTTGATAGAAGGAATAACACCCAGAAAGTCAACCAAACGAATACTCGTTTTTTCATCGCCACTTATTAAAAGCCTTCGTTCGGCGGTACTTATTAAATTTTCCATCGCCGTAATGCTCAATCGAGCACTTACACCACTTTTAGAATCTACATATTCACTTTTCCTAGCTTCAAAACCTATCTGCTCTATAATCTCACGAGCCAATTCAGGAATATGAATATTCTTTTTTTGAACGTCACTTATTTTTACTTCTTGAGTCGTAATTGCTTTTGCGATGGATCTGTTGTGAGGGTAGTGAGTCAGGATTTGCGAGCCAATTCGATCTTTTAATGGGGTTACAATACTTCCTCTATTGGTATAATCTTCTGGGTTTGCAGTAAAAATCAGTTGAGGTGCCACAGGAAGGCGTAATTTAAACCCTCTGATTTGAATTTCTTTTTCCTGAAGAATAGAAAATAAAGCAACTTGAATTCTTGCTTGAAGATCGGGAAGTTCATTTAAAACAAATATACAACGGTGTGCTCTGGGAATCATTCCAAAATGAATCACACGTTCGTCGGCATAAGAAAGTTTTAAATTAGAAGCTTTAATAGGATCCACATCTCCAATCAAATCAGCAACAGTGACATCAGGAGTAGCCAATTTTTCAAAAAAACGATCGTCCCTATGAAGCCAACTAACTGGAGTTTTTTCACCTAATTTTGCGATTTTTTCCTTTGCATCATTACTAATAGGATCCAATGGATCATCATTTATTTCGGAATCTTCAACCACAGGAATCCACTCATCAAGGAGTTGCGTCATTTGACGAGCTAAACGTGTTTTTGCTTGACCTCGTAAACCTAGTAAATTGATATTGTGACCAGAGAGTATAGCACGTTCTACGTCCGGAATAACGGTATTTTCATAACCAATCAATCCTTCAAATGTTGGAATTCCTTTCTTTAATTTTACACGAAGATTTTTTGCCATTTCTTCCTGAATGGTTTGAGGGGTGTAATCACTTTTTAATAAGTCTCCTAGTGTAGTATTTTCTTTTTTATTCATTATTGAGTATCAATTATTCTAAGCGTTTTTTTCTATTTTTTTCGTAGTCTTCAAAAATCATTTCACCCAATCCTTTTAACCCTGTAAAAAAAGCTTTTCCCTGATTTGCTGCTGTAAATTCTCTAACAAATTGTTTGAGGTAAGGATCTTGAGCGATCATAAATGTGGTGATGGGAATATGTAATTTTTTGGCTTGTTGTGCCATGTTGTAACATTTTTCTACAATGGTTTCGTCAAGACCTACACTGTTTTTATAATAGGAACCGTCCGGAAGTTTTAAGCAGCTGGGCTTTCCATCGGTTATCATGAAAATTTGTTTGTTAGTATTCTTTTTTCGTCTGAGCATGTCCATAGCTAGTTCAAGTCCAGCGACTGTATTCGTATGATAAGGACCTACCTCCAAGTAGGGAATATCTTTTACCGCGATGGGGCGTGCATCGTTTCCAAAAACTAAAATATCAAGGGTGTCTTTAGGGTAGCGGGTAGTGATTAGTTCGGCTAAAGCCATGGCAACCTTCTTTGCTGGAGTAATACGATCTTCGCCATAAAGTATCATACTATGACTTATGTCAATCATTAATACAGTGCTCATTTGGGTTTTGAAAAATGAATCTTCTACTACTAAATCGTCATTTTGAAGGGTAAAATCATTGCCCATTGCTCTAATCTGAGCATTTTTAATGCTTTCTGTAACTGCTATTTTTTCTAAACCATCTCCAAATTGATAGGCTTTAAACTCTCCCGTATTATCCTGCCCTAGTCCAGCTTTACTTGTCTTATGATTTCCAGAGCCTGTTTTTTTTAATTGTCCAAAAATTTGATTTAAGGCATGTTCTCTGAGTAATTTTTCGGTTTTTGCAGTTAATGCAAAACCGTCTCCTTTCCCTCCATCCCCTTTTTTAGGCTCTATAAAAGATTTATTTTTGAGTTCTTCTATAAAATCATCAATGGTATAGTCTTCTGTTGTAAGATGATATTCTTTATCCAATTCACGCAGCCAGTCAATTGCTTCATCGAAATCTCCAGAAGTATGGGTAATTAATTCTTTAAAAATTTCAAACAGACGCTCAAAAGGAGTTTGCACCTTAGGATTATGTTTGGTAAAACGAATGCCGGAAGTGCGCTTTTCAAATTTCATAGTCTCCAAAATTAAGGAATATTTTAGGAGTAAGTAAAACGAAAATGCTTTATTGATTGATTGAATAAATGAAGATCATTATTTCAATTAATTTTTAAGTTTTTAATGTATTCCTCAATCAGGGATACACCTTCTTCATGAACAATTGACCTTCCTAATTCTGGCATTTGAATGGAAGGGTCTTTACTTTTCATTCGATAAAGTAAAATAGAATGTTCTGGATCTCCAGGGATAATATCATAGATCAAATCTCCTGATCCTTTACCTGCCGCAATAGGAGGCTTGTAAACACCTCGGTATCTAGAGTTGGTTTCGGAATAACTTAAATACAAGCCAGAATTTTTTGCGCTTCCTTTTGGACTATGGCAATAAGCACAATTGGCATCTAAATAAGCTTTTGCCCTTTCTTCAACAGTTCCAGTCAGTGGATTATTCCATACCGGAAGCTTTGACCAATTGCTTTTTTCAGGTAGGTTTTTAATTAGGTTAGCTTCATGAAAGAAAGCAAGTTGATTTTTGTTAGCAGATAATAAAGAATTTTTTCTGTTTAACTGAGACACAGTCAATCCAATCGGAGTAATTTCTGAACCTGAAATATGACAATTTTTACATTGATTCTGATTGGGAACACTGTAGTTTACTTTTTGAATTTCTTCATGACTATTCATCCATTCCACCTCTATGTCTGCTCCAATATAGTTTAGCGAAGCATCAGTTTGTTCTGTATTCCAAATATAATTTAAAGGTTTCCATCCCTCTTTTTCTTTGATTAATAAGCGAGTTTCAATTATTCTTTCCTCGTTTTTAGAAATGGGATAATAGAAGTTTTTAATTAAAATACTTCCTGTCTCAAATAGTAAAGTATTTTCTATTTGACTAAATTCCATTTGTGAATCTTTGGGTAAAAACACAAATCTTTTTTTGGAGGCATAGTCAGAGAATAAAGGGGTATTAACGTCATAAGAATAAACGTTAACATTTGGAATTAATTCAGCTATAGGGGATTTGAAGAATTCATATTCAGAAAGTTTCTTTTTTTCATTTGTCTTTTGCGAGAGAAGAGACTGACTCGGAACTACGCGTTTAGCAATGGGTACTTTTTCAACATTAGGAGTTTCAGAGCAACTTCCGAAAAAGAGCAAAATAAAATAAAAAGTAGATCTTATAAAGGCCATGAATCACAAAGCTACAAATTCATTTTACAATTGTATGGAGATTGATCATTGGAGAAATTTTTGAAATCGTTTGCAGCATCCATCATCACAAAATTGATGACTCCATTATTGTCAAGGCATATTTTGTGCATATTACTTTTACTGAAAACATTTTCTGGCAAAATCCCATCGTATACAATATCCGGTATGGTGACTTTATTTTTTAGAAACATTAAAACCCCATAATCATTTGAAAGCGTTGGAAAATTATATTTATTTTCAAAAGTATTTTCATGTATTGAAATATTTTGAGGGTAAGCATTATATTCCAGGTCATGTAAATATTCATAATCAACACTTCTTATTCCTCTACTTTCTGCTTCCTCCTCAAGGGTAGTGTTTTCTGGATCATCGTCTGCAGCAAATAGTTCATAGCTAACGACAGAAAGGTTTGCAGTTTTATGATTTCGTATGGTATTATTTGAAAAGTCAACATCTTTAGTGGCCATTATTACAACCCCTGTACCCTTGGGGACAGCACTTACAATAGACCCTTTCACACCGAAATTTGGAATATTATTGTTATTAACTAGATTGTCATAAGCTCGAATATTTTCTCCATAAACGGTGAGTTGAGGTAAATTAAAAATCAGTAAACCCGTTGTGTTTTCGTAGGCTTCGTTGCCATAAATCTCAACGTTGGAGCTGTTTTCACTTTCAATGCCCGCCACATTATAGTAGGCTTTATTGTTTCGAATAATCACATTTTTAGATTGTCCCACATAGATTCCTGCATCTGAGGCTCCAATGGCTTCACATTCTTCAATAAGCAAATTGGAACATAGCACTGGGTAGAGACCATAAGCTCCATTTTTTGTAGAAACAGTCCCAGTCCATGCGGAGCGAATTCGTCTCAGCACGACCGAATCGGAATCGCTTATTTTTAAGTTATCTCCTGCAGCATCTTCAATTGCTAAATCTTCGATAATTAGATTTTTACATTGCGTCACTTTAATACCTTCAGCTCCTTTTAATTGACCTTTGAAGGAAAGGATTGTTTTGTCCATTCCCATTCCTTTTATGGTGATGTTTTTTTTATCATCCAAACTCAAGGATTGAGAAAATAAAAAATGCCCTTCTGGAAGTTGAATTACACTGCTGTCTTTGGCTAGAATGAATGCTTCCAGAATTTCGGCTTCCATATTGATGTAATTACGTTTTGGAGTATATTCCGGCATGGGTTCCGGATAGAGCCACAAAAGAAAAATAAGTACTATAATACCACCAACTAAGTAGATGAATTTTTTCATGCCTTTTTGATTAAAAAACTCAAGGTAATTATTTTATTAAAATTCAGCGCCTTTAAAAACTCAGATAGTTGAATTTTTAAATAAGTAGGATGAAATTGAGGTGCTCCTTGTAAAAAAACAATAGCTAAACATCATTTACTGCGGTAAAATTTATATATTTGGCAAAATTATCGAACTAATAAGGTAAGAGGAGACTATAAGTCCCTTTTTTTTTTGGCATGAATTTTCGTTCAAAAGTTGAGTCATTATTGGAAGCTGCCCTAGAGGAAGACCAGTCGTTATTTCTTATAGATTTAAAAATAGGAAGTGACAATAGTATTCATATAACATTAGATGGTGATCAAGGTGTGACTCTAAAAGATTGTATGAATGTCAGCAGAGCAATTGAACATAATTTAGATCGTGAGGAATATGATTTTTCTCTAGAAGTTGCCTCTGCAGGAGTGGGAAGTCCACTTTTGAATAGTAGGCAATACATAAAAAATATTGGTCGGAAATTAAGGGTGGAGTCTATGGAAGTCAGTACCCTAGAAGGAACGTTAACCGCTGCAGATAATCAAGCATTTACTTTAGAGTGGAAGCAAAGAGAAGCAAAGCCAGTAGGTAAAGGAAAAGTAACAGTAACAAAACAAAAAACACTTTCGTATGATCAAATTAGCATTGCGAAAGTACTCGTCAAATAGAAAATAGTTGAATATGGAAAATTTAGCCTTAATTGATTCTTTTTCAGAATTTAAAGATGACAAATTAATTGACCGTGTAACCCTCATGGTGATTTTAGAAGATGTATTTAAAAATACATTAAAACGAAAATTTGGATCAGATGAAAACTTTGATATCATTATTAACCCAGACAAAGGAGATTTAGAGATTTGGAGAAACAGGGTTGTTGTTGAAGATGGTATGGTAGAAGATCCTAATCAAGAGATTGCTCTTAAAGAGGCACGTTTGATTGAGCCTGATTTTGAAGTAGGTGAGGATGTTTCCGAAGAAGTCAAATTGGTTGATTTGGGTAGAAGAACTATTCAATATCTAAGACAAAATCTCGTAGCTAAAATTTTCGAACACGATAGTACAACTATTTTTAAGCAATTTAAAGACCGAGAAGGGGAGCTGTATACAGCAGAAGTTCATCACATTAGGAGTAGAGAGATTATTCTACTTGATGATGATGGAAATGAAATTATTTTACCCAAAGACAGACAAATTCCAAGCGACTTTTTTAGAAAAGGAGATAACATAAGAGGAATTATTGAAACTGTCGAGTTAAGAGGAAATAAGCCAAGAATTATCCTTTCAAGGACATCACCGATTTTCTTAGAAAAATTATTTGAACAAGAAATTCCAGAGGTTTTTGACGGACTAATTACCATAAAGAAAGCAGTGAGAATTCCTGGCGAAAAAGCCAAAGTTGCCGTAGACTCTTATGACGATAGAATCGATCCCGTAGGAGCTTGTGTTGGAATGAAAGGTTCTCGAATTCATGGAATTGTTAGAGAACTGGGGAATGAAAACATTGATGTTATCAATTACACCAATAATTTACAATTGTTTATTGCACGTGCACTGAGTCCGGCAAAAGTAAATTCTTTAAAAATTAACGAAGAAACTAAAAGAGTTGAAGTTTTCTTAAACCCTGAAGAGGTATCCAAAGCAATTGGTAAAGGAGGGGCAAATATTCGATTGGCAGGTAAACTAACCGGCTATGAAATAGATGTCTTCAGAGAAGGAGTAGAGGAAGATATTGAATTGAAAGAATTCAGCGATGAGATAGAAGGATGGATCATTGAGGAGTTTAAAAAGGTAGGTTTAGATACCGCCAAAAGCATTTTGGAATTAGAAAAGGCAGATTTAATTAAGCGAACAGACCTTGAAGAAGAGACTGTTGATGATGTCCTTAAAATCCTTAAAGAAGAATTTGAAGAATAGACTGCAAAAATAATTGTTATTTTTGCAAATAGAAATTAATATATGGCTGACCAACCGAGTATTCGACTTAACAAAGTTTTAAGGGAATTAAATATTTCCTTAGATCGTGCTGTCGAATTTCTAGCTCAAAAAGGTATGGATGTTGAAGCACGTCCAACCACAAAAATCACCACAGAAGTGTATGACACTCTTTTGGATGAATTTGTAACGGACAAATCTAAAAAAGATGCATCTCATGAGGTGAGTGAAGAAAAGCGTAAAGAGAAAGAAGACTTGCGTGTTATTCAAGAGAAAAAAGAACAAGACCGTTTAGAGCAAATCGCTAAAAGAGAAATCTTAAAGTCGAATCGTATAGCTGTTGAAAAACCAAAAACACTTGGTAAGATTGATCTTGACTTGGTAAGTGGTAAGAAAAAAGATGTTAAAAAAGAAACACCAAAAGAGGCAGAACCCCCTGTTGTAGCTGAAGTTAAAAAGGAAGCAATCGTAACAGAGGTGAAAGAGGATATCCCTCTGGAAACTACTACAGAGCAGGAGGATACTCCAGTAGTTGTTTCTCCTGCAGTGGTTGAAGTTCCGGAAAAAGTAGCGGCTCCAGAAGTTACTATTCCTCCAACTGTAGAAGGTGAGCCAGAAAATGAGACACTTAAGACACAGTACCAAAAATTGTCAGGCCCCAAGAAAACAGGTCAGACTATTAATTTGGACGAAGTAAATAAGAAAGAGAAAACGGTTGAGGATGCCCGTAAAAGAAAGCGAAAACGCATAAGTAAAGATGTAAAGCCATCTCCAAATCCAGGTGGTGGAAATAATGCCACAAATAGAAATAACGCCGGAAAGCGAAATAATAATAGAGGTCCAAGGCAAGAAGTTGTTAAAAAAGAAGAGCCTTCAGAGGAAGAAGTTCAAAAACAAATTAGAGAGACTCTTGAAAAACTTCAAGGCAAGTCTAATAAATCTAAAGGAGCCAAATACCGCCGAGATAAACGTGTACAACACCGTCAGAAGTCTGAAGAGGAAATGGCACAGATGGAGGCAGACAGTAAGCTGCTTAAAGTAACTGAGTTTATTACTGTTGGCGAAGTTGCAACGATGATGGACATTAGTTCTACTGAAATCATTTCAGCCTGTATGAGTCTTGGAATCATGGTAACCATGAACCAACGTTTAGATGCAGAAACTCTTAGTATTGTGGCGGATGAATTCGGCTATGATGTTTCTTTCGAGAAAGCAGATTTAGAGGATAATATTATTGATGAGGTTGATTCTGAAGAAGATCTAATGCCTCGTGCACCTATTGTTACCGTAATGGGACACGTAGATCATGGAAAAACATCCTTGCTTGATTATATTAGAGAAGAAAATGTAATTGCTGGAGAATCTGGTGGAATAACACAGCACATTGGTGCATATGGAGTAACATTAGAAAAGGGTCAGAAAATCACTTTTTTAGATACTCCTGGACACGAAGCCTTTACAGCCATGCGTGCTCGTGGGGCTCAAGTAACGGATATTGCAATTATTGTTGTAGCAGCTGATGATGATATTATGCCGCAAACAAAAGAAGCTATTAGCCATGCACAAGCAGCAGGTGTTCCTATCATTTTTGCTATAAATAAGATAGACAAACCTGATGCTAATCCTGAAAAAATTAAAGAAGCCCTCGCGGGTATGAATTTGATGGTAGAAGAATGGGGAGGTAAAATTCAATCTCACGATGTTTCTGCACTCAAAGGAACGGGAGTCAATGAGCTTCTGGAAAAAGTATTGTTAGAAGCAGAGCTCCTCGAGTTAAAAGCAAATCCTTCAAGAAAGTCACGAGGAACAGTAGTTGAAGCGTTTTTAGATAAGGGGCGTGGATATGTTTCAACTGTATTAGTTCAAAATGGAACCCTTAAAATGGGAGACTACATGCTTGCTGGTAAACACAGCGGTAAGGTAAAAGCGATTGTTAACGAACGAGGTGTAAGCCTTACGGAAGCAACTCCTGCAACTCCAGTTTCTGTTTTAGGATTAGATGGAGCCCCACAAGCAGGGGATACCTTCATGATTTTAGAAGACGAAAAAGAAGCAAAACAAATCGCTGCAAAACGAACTCAATTGATTCGTGAGCAAAGCGTTAGAACTCAGCGACATATTACACTTGATGAAATCGGTAGGAGGATTGCACTTGGTGATTTCAAAGAATTAAACATAATCCTAAAAGGAGACGTAGATGGATCTGTTGAAGCTTTGACCGATTCTTTGCAAAAACTTTCTACTAGCGAAATCGAAATAAATATTATCCATAAAGGAGTGGGAGCAATTACGGAATCCGATGTTCTTTTAGCTTCGGCCTCAGATGCCATCGTTATTGGGTTTAATGTTCGCCCAATGGGTAATGCAAGAACCATAGCCGATAAAGAAGAAATCGATATTCGGTCATACTCTATTATTTATGATGCGATCAATGATATTAAAGACGCAATGGAAGGAATGCTCTCTCCAGAAATGCGTGAAGAAATTACAGGTACTGCTCAAATACGTGAAACTTTCAAGATTTCTAAAATTGGAACCATTGCTGGCTGTATGGTTACTACTGGTAAAATTCTAAGGAATTCTGGAATTCGAATCATTAGAGAAGGAGTAGTTATTCATACAGGCTCGCTTATTTCATTGAAACGATTTAAGGATGATGCTAAAGAAGTTGCTAAAGGGTATGACTGTGGTCTTCAAATCAAAAATTACAACGACATCAAGATTGATGATGTGATTGAAGGATTCCAAGAAATAGCGGTTAAAAAGTCTCTCTAAGGCATTCTCTTTACTAAAAGAAAAGCGGCAGGAAAAGTTCGCTTAAGTGTGTCAAGGGTTTTTAAACCTTTAATTTTGTCTTTGAAACGCCCTGCATGTATTTTATAGTTAGGGGTTTCAAAGCTTAATTCAGCCGATATATTTGGAAATTTTTCTTTTGAAATTTTTAGAATTTCATTCGCTTGATCTAAATTTCCATAATACAATTGTAGCGTATAATACTCTTTAGAATAGCGCTCCCGATCCAATTCAATTTTTTTGTTTAACAAGCTGTCTATTTTAGGATCTTGTTTAATGTTGATTTCTCCTTTTTGTGCATGAGATAAAAAACCAATCACAAGAAAAAACAATAAATAAAGGGATTTACAAGCTACTTTTTTCATAACACAAAAAAACAAAAAATTATTTTTAGAACACTATAATTTAACAAATCTAAATCCTTATTTAGAATAATTATAAATTATAAAAATCTTATTTTCTAAAGTATTAAAAAAGGACTCTATGACTTATTTTTGTCGTGGATTTTAGAAAAAAATTTTGGAGCACAATACAATTACTGCAATTAGGATTAGCATCAATAGATGTAATAAATCCTTCGTTTTCCCTTTATTGTTTTTATTAAGTCTTTTGACCTCTTTTAACACTGTTGCACAAGATGATGCAGCAATTCAAGCGGGAAAAAAACTATTTAATGCAAATTGTGCCGCCTGTCACAAAATCAATAAGCGTGCTGTAGGGCCTGCATTAAAAGGGGTTTCTGCAAAATACGATAAAGAGTGGTTGTACAGCTGGATTAAAAATAGTACTGCTATGGTTAAATCAGGTGATGCACAAGCTGTTGCTATTTATGAAGAATACAATGGTTCTGTGATGACCTCCTTCCCTCAGTTATCTACTACTGACATTGATAACATTATAGCGTACACGGATTACACCCCACCTGCACCTGTTGCAGCAGCAGGAGCGTCTGCTCAACCTGTACAAGCTTCCTCTGGAATAAGCAACACCCTTATTCTAGCAGCTTTATCACTAGTTTTTTTAGTTCTTGTTGTGATGTTGTTTTTGGTTCAAAAAACCTTAATTCGTATTGCAGCTGCCAGTGGAGTTGACATAACGCCTCCAGCTAAACCTAAAAGAACACCTATCTGGTTAGCATTTGTTCAAAATCAATTTTTGGTTATGATTAGCGTTATTCTACTTCTTTTGAGTAGTGCTTATTTCGTATATGGATTTTTTATGCAAGTTGGAGTTGATCAAGGTTATATGCCTGTTCAACCGATTCATTACTCTCACAAGATCCATGCTGGAGCAAATCAAATAGAATGTAAGTATTGTCATTCCTCAGCGCGTGTTTCCAAACATTCGGGGATACCTTCTCTGAATGTATGTATGAACTGTCACAGGAACATCGCAGAATACAATGGTGAGGAAGATTTAGAAAATGGTTACACAAAAGACTTTTATACCAAAGAAATTAAAAAGTTATATGCCGCTGTAGGTTGGGATGAAACCAATCAAGCTTATACAGGAGAAACACAGCCAGTAAAATGGGTACGCATTCACAATTTACCCGATTTCGTTTATTTCAACCATGCGCAGCATGTAGAAGTTGGAGAAATTGCATGTCAAAAATGCCATGGACCTGTTGAGGAAATGGAGATTATGTACCAATATTCACCGTTGACTATGGGATGGTGTATTAATTGCCATAGAGAAACAAATGTGAAAGTTGAAAGCAATGAATATTATGCTAAAATTCATGAGTCTCTTTCGAAGAAATACGGAGTAGAAAAATTAACAGTTGCTCAGATGGGTGGCTTAGAATGTGGAAAATGTCACTATTAAAAGGCGATCAAGAAAGATTTATGGCATCAAATAAGACATACTGGAAAAACATTGATCAACTCGACCCTGAGAATGTAGCAGTTAAAAAGTTGGAACAAAATGAGTTTGTTTCTAAACTTCCAGAAGATTTTTTAAGCGATGAAAAAACGCTAGAAGAAAGTAGTACCTCACGACGTGATTTTTTGAAATATGTTGGGTTTAGTACAGCAGCTGCTACACTTGCAGCCTGTGAAGGACCTGTCATTAAGTCCGTTCCTTATGTTGTTCAGCCCGAACAGATAAGGCCAGGTATAGCAAATTATTATGCAACAACAATTGCAGACGGTTTTGACTTTGGAAGTATTTTAATTAAAACAAGAGAAGGAAGACCAATTAAAGTAGAGAGTAATTCAGAGGCTCCTACATTAGGTATCGCAAATGCACGTATTCATGCTTCTGTTTTATCACTTTATGACACGATGCGTCTTCAAGGACCTGAAGCAAATGGCGATGAAGTAAGTTGGGATAATTTCTACTTACAGACAGGCGCTATGTTGAAAGCGTTAGCAGCTACAAATAAAGAAGTTGTTTTAATAACTCCAACATTAGCAAGTCCAACTTCACACAAAATTATAGGTGATTTTGTTACTGCTTTTCCAAATGTAAAGCATGTAATATATGATGCTATCTCATCAGATGATGCGCTCAATGCTTATGAAAAACATTATGGAATTAGAGGTCTAGCGGACTATGATTTTTCTAAAGCTAAAACCTTGATTGCTATTGATGCAGATTTTCTGGGTGACTGGCAAGGAGGTGGCTATGCTAAAGGCTATGCTGCTTCAAAGGTTCCACATAAACATCATGGCAAAGCGGAAATGCTTTGGCATGCTCAGTTTGAATCAAACATGTCCTTATCAGGGGCAAATGCAGATCATCGAGTTCCTTGTTCACCAGGAGAGCAAAAAAATATTTTAGCCTATATATATGATAGTCTAATAGGTTCTTCGTCTAGTGGTACTTTATCCGCTACGTTGAAAGAAGCTGCAGATAAAGCTGTAAGTGAGCTTAAGGCTGCTGGTCCTGATGGAGTAATTATAACTGGAATTGAAGATGAAACGGCTCAGAGTATAGTTTTAGCGATCAATACACTGCTAAAAAGTAATGCTTTCCAGCCGGAAAGCCCTAAGCTAATTCGTCAAGGAAATACGGTTGCAGCTCATAAAGCTTTTGCTGATATTCAAAGTGGTGCAGTTAAAGGTTTAATTACCATTGGAGTGAATCCAATTTTTACGACAGCAAATGGTGAAGCTTTGGCAGAAGGAATAAAAAAATTAGAATTTTCTTTAGCTTTTGCTTCTAAAAAAGATGAAACTGCTGCCGCTTCTCAATTTGTTGCGGCGACTCCACATTACCTTGAGTCATGGGGAGATTATGAAATGAAAGCGGGACATTTTGCACTTGCACAACCCACCATTCGACCTTTATTTGACACACAACAATTTCAAGATGTCTTGTTGAAATTGTCGGGTCAGAACACAAAGTACTATGATGTAATCAAGGCGCACTGGAACGAATCAATTTTAGGTTCAAGTTCTTGGAGTAAAGCCTTACATGATGGTTACTTCTCTACTGACTCATCTATAGAAAATATTACAGCTGATTTTTCAGGATTGAATACAGCCTCTCTTCGTAGCGCAACCTCCCCAGAAATGAGTCTGGTTTTATATACCAAGACAGGTATGGGAGACGGGCAACAAGCAAATAATCCTTGGCTACAAGAATTTCCAGACCCTATCACACGCGTGAGTTGGGATAATTATTTAACCATTTCTATGGCTGATGCCAACAGATTAGGTTTAGTAAACACAAATACTGCTAATGGTGCATTGAACGGAAGTTATGCTAATGTTACTGTAGGTTCAAAAACGATTAAAGTTCCTGTTATTGTTCAGCCAGGTCAAGCAAAGGGAACCGTTGGCTTATCTTTTGGATATGGTGAACGTATGGGGCTAAAACCCGAAATGCAAACCGGAGTAAATGCCTTTGGATTATATGAAGGTTCTCAAAAAACTCAAGCAGTTCAAATTCAAGTTGCAAGTGGAGAACATGAGTTCGCATGTGTTCAGTTACACAATACCCTAATGGGACGTGGAGACATTGTAAAAGAAACTACTCTTGAGGTATTTAACACAAAAGACAAAAAGTATTGGAATGCAACCCCTCAGGTTTCAAAAAACCATATTGAATTTGATGTCACTTCACCTGAAGTTGATATGTGGCAAGAGTTTGATCGAAGTATTGGTCATCATTTCAACTTGTCAATTGATTTGAATTCATGTACGGGATGTGGCGCTTGTGTTGTTGCATGTCATGCTGAAAATAACGTTCCTGTTGTTGGAAAAGCGGAGGTACGTAAGTCACGCGATATGCACTGGTTGCGTATTGATCGGTACTATTCTTCTGCAACAAGTTTTGAAGGAGATAACCAAACGAAAGATGCAATTTCTGGAATTGGGGACTCTTTAAGTACTTTTGGTGAAATGGAGCAAGCCTCTGCAAATCCGCAGATTGC
>Ga0222718_10002714_pt1 | contig 15657 bp, 25 predicted proteins | sample C33_27DmetaG_FD_165045 | JGI IMG/M metagenome (GOLD analysis project Ga0222718, IMG submission 165045) | Estuarine water microbial communities from San Francisco Bay, California, United States - C33_27D | ecosystem: Environmental > Aquatic > Marine > Unclassified | place: USA: California... | reverse complement strand
AGATGCAGATGTCATCGGCATCGAACATAGCATCACCGTTGTAAAACAGGTCACGGATAAACTCATGAAGCGTATCGGTGCTGACCGTATCGGAAACAGCTTCTAATCGCTCACACAGGTCCTTGAGTACTGCCATGTCGGTCGGGAGGTATTCACCATCGAAAGGAGCTTCGCAGTCCATCTGATTCCAGATGAGGTACTCCCTTACCCAAGGCGTCTCAGGCCATGTGGGTTTGACAGGGATGATTCGAACTATCTCGTGTTCGCGCTCATCGCTATCGAAGTTAATAACGCTTTGCATCCCGTCTGTGGTTGTAGTACATGACTCAGCGTTGTCGTCATCCATAAGTATTGCCCGAAGCTTTTCCTTAGCTTCGAGGGCTTTGTCCAAGTCGTTGAACCATCGGACTGTGGTGTCGGAGTAACCCTCGGCTAGTCCACATACACCGTGTAATAATGCATAGTATTTCATGAGAAAGAGATTTTGAAATTGTTCGACAAAGATACGGTGTCGATTCCGTTTTTCCAAATTTATTTTGCAACTAACTGATTACCAACCTTTAAGACGATGTGGTCAATGTAGTCATCAAGCAAGTCAGACAGCCCGTAATCCTTATCGTACTGCACATACTCAATAATCTTGCGCTTGAGCCTATCTACATCCAGTCGTGAGTAATCCTCGATGTCATCGAAATACTCCTCCCACCATCGGTTGATTTCGTAACCCGTGTAGTAATCTCCATCATCGTCCATCTCTTCGTATTGGTTTACGATGTTTCCTGCGCCGTTGTTGAAGACGTCGTAGTTGGTTTTGGCAATCGCTCGTAATGCGTTACCATCTGCTGTGTCCGCCCGCCCTATTTCAGGTACGAGGCTCTTGAAGTGCTTGTCAAATAGGTCTTGGTATTGACCCTTTCCGTTCCAGTATTTCATTATAGTCGTGGTAAAAAGTGTTCGTCGTTAGACAAGATTCCTGCGATGTCATGCACGATATCGATCGGACGGATGTGTGTGTCAGTGTCGTTGGCTGTGTTAGCCACACGGTCTGCCCACTGACGGAAGATTTCAAATTGTTCGGGTGTCATTAGTTCTCGTCGTTTAAGTTCATTGCATTATCCCAATCACGTACTATTTCGATTGGAACGTAGTAGTAGTCGCCTGTTACAGGGTCTTGCCATGTTTCGCTTTCACCTGCATAGGTTTCCTCGCAGTATACGAGGCGGTCAAGAATTGCTTTGTTCATGTGTTAGAGATTTAGATTTTTTCATTGTTCGTCGATATAAAGGTTGTCTAGTGGCATACCCGTTGTTCGCTCGATATATGCGATAAAGTTTTCCATGTGGGCTTTGTCATTGAAGACCTTTGTGATGCACCAACCCCGTGAGGGCATGACACTGTGCCAGTCACCACGGTGACCGTTGTCGAATTGTATCGTTGCTTTAATCATTGTAGTCGTTTTAGGTCAAACCGTGTTCCTTTGAATGCCTCTTCGAGGATTCTTGCGTTACCGCCATCGGCCTTCATGTATGCGTCGATTAACGCACACTCGAATCCACCCGCATACTTGCGCCGTTCATACAGCGCGTCAATTTGTTCTTGAGTTTTCATATTCCAAATCCTTTTAAGTCCAACGTACTATTTGCACAGAAAGCCTCAGCTACTAAGCGACAGCCTTCGTAATCACCTATGAAGTCGAAGTAGTCGTATGCATCTACCAGTTCGTCTTCGCTGAATTCTAAGAAGTAGTTATACATTAGATTCGGGTTTTAATGTATGCGATTAGAAACAAAGTGAATTCGATAGCAATGAAAAAGATTGCTCCTGTGGGGTCGTTGTAAATGCCCATGATATTAGAGATTTTGAGTTTGACATAGACGCCTCTCGGCGTTTCGCGTACTTAACGCTCATCAGTATGCCTGACCAACCAAGTCCTCAAGGCGCTAAATTACTCTTTCGTTTTTCTAGTTCGCTCTCGATGTGAGAGATAGTAGCTAGCATCCCATTCCTCCACCAGCCCTCTGTGTTTGAAGTCTTAACCTTGAAGGAGTTCTTAGTGGCTTCCAATTCGATGAGTAAGCTTTTTGTTGTGTGGCTTGTGTAGTCGTATTGCGCTTTTTTGCGCTGTGTGTCTGTGTTGTGTGACATGAGAGAGATTTAGATTGGCTGAATTGCCGACCACAAAGATAAGGCATTTCAACAGTGAAGTCAAATTTATTTTCGAAACCCTAGCGTTTACTGGGGTTTCAGAGCCATCATGATAACAGCTCCTCAGCCTCGATGCGGTATGCTTCCGCCTCCGCTTGGGCTTGTTGGATACGTACTCGGCGTATGCCCTCCTCGGGTGTTTCGCCAGGCAGGAGCGTCACTCGCATCTGCGCTCGCTTGACCGCCTTACGCTCGGGGACGATTACGGTTACCTCTTTGCGAGGCTCGAATGGCTGAGGCTCACCTTCGGTGATGGCGTGTACGACCTTGGTCCTGACAGCCTTAACTTTGCCAACTTTGTTGGCCGTGTGGTTACGTGCCTGAGCTTGCTCGATGCCATCGTTCGACTTGCGACGAGGCTTACGCACTTGCTGTGCGGGCTTGCGCTTCGCCTTGGGCTTGCGCTTGGGGGCAGGCTCGGAAGCCTGAGCCTCCGAACCTACGATGATGTCCACCAACTGAGCCTTGGTCATGCGCATGAGCTTCGCTTTGCTCGTGGGTACGCTCACCTTCGTGGGCTTCGCAATGCGAGCTTGCGCTCGGGCTTGCTCGGACGTCATGAGGTTGAGCTTTACGCCTCCCTTCTTGCGGAACGTGGTCAGCTTGCGCTCGGGCTTGGTATCCGCCTGTGCTTGTGCTCGCTCAAGAGCGTACTTCGCCTTGTTAGCAGCTTTGCGCTCGGCCTTCGTGAACTTGCGCCCTGTCTGTGGGCAGTGTGTGGGGGTGTATGTCTGCTGTGACATGATGTGAGAGATTTTGATACCAGCGACGTTGCTGATGCCCCAAAGATAGGATTTCGGTTCAGCCTTGTCAAGCCAACAGATGTTAAATGCCAGTAAACACAGGGGTTTCAGAGGCAATCGGATTCGGTATGTGCTTGCGATGTGTGCCTACGTGTGTGAGTGCGTGAGTGTGAGTGTGCAATGTGGGAGTGGGTCTGTTCCCGTGCTGTGCCCGTGTGCGCCCGTCATGTACCCGCGTGTGAGGCAGTCAATACTAATACCAACAACAAAAATGCTAACAAAAAGCTGAAATTATAGGCCAAAACTCTCGTGGCACACACCCACGGGGGTGCGTAGGTGCGTTTCGGTGTGCGTACGCGCACGTCACACATTATATATAATCCCCCAGATCTGTATGACTCACCACTTTTTCAAGGTGCTCTCTTGCTTTCACACTTAAACAACAACTTTAACTAAGATTCATACTATACTGTCAATCAACAACTTATAAGCGTTACTTAGAATTCACTTTAAGGCTTGACTTTGTAAAAAAAAAGCTGTAACTTTGCCCAAGCTTGTTAGCGATCAAGACACTAAGAAGCTATTTAGACGCTAGGGAGTTGCTTTTATGAATGCGTAAGCGCATTAATCAACTCAGGTGAGCGTCAATCAAACTAATTAAGCTGTGAAGGGCACGAAAACTGTCCAATAGGGGGCGGGGACAGAATACCAGGAGAGCCCCCCCACATATACCACACCATGTATGTGTACGATTTGGGATAAAAATAATGCATTATATTTGCGTTATGGCAACTCTCAAGGTTACAATCAAAGAGGAACTCGTACTAAACGGGAAGGATGTAGGGAATAACAACTACATCGCTATCTCTGGCATTAATAATGCTGAGCACAGGGTGGTCACCCTCCCTAATAACTCAGAGCAGAGCGTTCTTTTGTTTCATCCCACTGCGGTATCGGCTGGTACTATAGTGGATGACACTTTGAGGTACTTAAGGTTCACAAACCTTGACTCAGGAAATAACATCCAATTGCGTTTTGTGACAGATTCCGATGGAGATCAGTATGCTGTCATTGTAGAGCCTGGTGAGAGTTACATACTTGGCAATGACGATATGTTTGCTGAGTCAACTACAGTTACAGATAACCCAACATTGGATACCGCATCTACGATTAACTCTGGGTTGCTTAATATTGAAGCTATCTACGCTATGGCTGTAGGTGCAGATTGCGAATTAGAAATGTTTTTAGCTACAACATAATATGAGATCTTTACACAAAGGAAGAAAGCCCGCTAATGCTATGTATGACTTCGCCAGTAATGGCGCTGTACTGAAGTACATGTGCGGTGGCAAGAACTATAATTACGGGGGTAAGATGATGGTTGACGGTGGCGTCAATTACGACCTCGATGAAGAAGAAAGTGATGACCCAGATCCAAAAAACTACAGAGGAAGAGAGGCTAGAGAGCGCAGACTGGAGGCAAGAGCAAAGATGAGAAGAGACGTAAGAGAGAATGCCAGACCAGAAGCCAGAGAAAGAGCCCGTGGTGAACTCATGGGTACTGCTACTGCCGAGTTTACTGGACAGGGAGATATAAGGGGTTCTGAATACTACAGACCTCGAAAGAAAGCCAGAATGGAGTCAGAGCTTTTAGAAAAGGCCGCCGAGCTTGGTATCCCTCAAGAAGCGTTCGGAATGACAAAAACCAGAGAGGGTATTCCAAACTTTATTTATAACGAAAGGCTTCCTGGTGGTGGTGAAGTTATGGCCTCTCTTTTCACTAAGGATATGACTGACGAAGAGTTGATGGATAAGATCAACAAGTACGAGGAGTTTCAGAACCTTTATACTGACTATGTGAACCCTACAAGACAGGTAAACGTAATTGGAAGACCAGATGTGGATCGACCAGTCAGAACCCCTAGATACAGAGCCCCAAGGAACTGGAGCTTTGGCAGAGAGGGCGCTGGTAGAGCAGGACAAAGAACACCAAAGGTGCGTTGTAAAAAAGGTCTCCCATGTCCAGCATTTGCAGAAAAGGGAGCTTACGGATAAGAAATACAATAAGCATACAAATAAAAAAGGGGCCTTGCGCCCCTTTCTTTATGCCCTTACTCCAACGGCCCTTACGTATTTAAGGGGGTGGGGTAAACGTGAGTGCTTCGCCCACTTCTTATCGATTAGCGTGTAAGTAACTGGCAAGAGCTCACCGTCTTTGTATGACAGAATAGCGTACGTACCGTATTCTTCGAATTCGTGGCAGATCTTACCGCCTTCGTATTTGGCTTCGCATTCGCGGTTGTAAAGCTGTCCAGTAGATTCCAATACTTCTACTACCCCGCTCTTAACTACGTTGTAAAACGCTCGTCGGGTAATTGGTCGGAAAACGCTCTGAGGGATATCGATATCAATCTTGTAAACGACGATTGAGTCAACACCAGACTTAGTTGGGTAAAAGCCTTGCGTTACTGTTTGATCCTGAGCGGATGCCAATGACAGACTTAATGCAGCTGCCAGCAAAATTAAAATGATTCTTTTCATAGCAATGAGGGATTTAAATTGTTTCGTAAATTCGTTTGCTGATCTCAATGTAGGGATCTATTTCACCGATTGCAAGTTTTTTACAAATTTTTACATTTCAAGATGATCCTCAGAATTGGAAAAACAGGCCCCGAAGTGGCGCAAATACAGTCTTTTTTAGGTATAGTTGCTGATGGAGTGTTTGGCCCTAAGACTCATGAAGCTGTAGCCAAGTGGCAGAGGGCTAATGATTTAATACCAGATGGCATTGTTGGACCCAGAACATGGGAGGCAATGGATTTAGTCTCTACAGATGACTCAGAGAAGTCCTACACGACAAGCAATGGTCTCGTGGTAAATAAGAACTTTATGCCAGGGCACGAGTATTGCCACGGACCAGTAAAGCCAGAGTGGGTATTCTTGCATCACACAGCGGGATGGAACAACCCATTTAGGACTATTAATAACTGGGCGAAAGACACCAGGGGTAGAATAGCTACTGAATTTGTGCTAGGGGGACAGTCTATTAAAGGTAATGACGATAAGTATGATGGCGTCCTGGTTCAGGCCTTCCCACAAGGTAACTGGGGGTATCACTTGGGTAAGAACGGTTCGTTCGAGATGCATAAGAAGTCTGTCGGTATCGAGGTAAATAACTTCGGGTATATCAAGGACGGCAAGACGTATGCTGGCACCGTAGCAGATCCATCTCAGATTGTAACACTAAAGAAGAAGTTCCGAGGATACAAAGATTGGCACCGCTATTCTGATGCTCAGATCGAGTCATTACGGCTTTGGATCCTGTGGATTGCAGAACGAGATAATATCGATGTACGCGCAGGACTACCCGCCCTCATCAAGGAAAAAGGTGCAGATGCTTTTGAGTGGAATGAAGATGCATACTACGGAAAAGTAAAGGGTTTGTGGACACACACGAATGTCAGAAAAGATAAGTCTGATATGTTCCCGCAGGAGGATCTTATGGATATGTTAATCTCTTTATAATGGCAAAGCAAGTAGCTAATTACGCACCCTCAAAGAGCAAGGTGAGCCGACCAGGGGTTCACTCTAAAACGAAATCATCTAAGAATAAAAAAAGCAAGAACTACAAGAAATCGTACAGGGGACAGGGAAAATAAAATTTCATATATTCGCGCCCCTTTTAAACCAAACGAGATGCACGAAGAAGACGATTTCAACGTAGACTTCTTAGATCAAGAGAAGCTCAAGAAGCAAGAAGATAAAATAAAGTCTGGTGAGATAACCTGTAACATAAAGGACCCAGATAATTGTGAGAGTTGCAGTGGTTAAAGGGATTTATAAAAACTCTGTACCGCCATTCTGCCTCTCTGGGATAGCGCATACCTTACTCGGTAATTGTATTTCGTCTCATCACGAAACAAATGATCCTCTAGCGTCTGAGAGGGCGTAAGCTTATCGAAGTGCTTATATATGTACCCATCTTTCATTAGCGGGTATATTATTCTATCCGCTAGGTTATCTCTGTTCATTCCATACTCCTCGGCCGCCCACTTTATAGTAAAGAACTCTAAGTCGTAAACGAATAGCATAAAGTGTAAGTATCCTTTCGTGAGGCTTGTGTTTCTATCTAAGAAATCGTTTGTAGCGCTCCTAAGGTTCTTTAGGTGATTCTCTTTTACGTACTTATCTGGCAGTGGTGAGAACTCCCTGAATAATCTTGATTTCTTTACAGTAGACCTGGGCATTAATTATGTCGTATATTTGATTTATAACAAATTTAAATCATGGACACCAAGGACACCCTCTTCTTTGCAGAAATGTATTCATTAGTTAAGAAGATGGAGGAAACCATCGAAGAGTTTGATATGCAGGATAGGGTGCTTACCTCCATAGTAGTTGGGGTACTTGACCTGGACGCTATAGAGTACGGTGAGACTGAGGCCGAAATGAAAACTATGTACAGCTTTAATCTTCAGAGCAGATCGGAATTAGACGCTTTAAAGAAAGTAATGGATACCGCTTATGTTGATGAGGATGATGATGATGATGACATAGATCTTAGTGACCTCCTTGGTGATCTTGATATATCATTAAACTAATGGAGGGACTTATTAGAAAAATTGTCATAGGGGAAGACCCTAAGAATGGCATGGCATACTATGTGGGTATGCGAGCAGGTGATGGGAAGGTGGATTCAATTATTTTGGATGAGAGGCATCTTCATAATTACTCAATTGTTAGATATCTTGTTTACATTAAAAATGAAAATGATGTACTTTTGTGGAAGGCTGTAGATAGCATGCCATGCATAATTGAGTACGATTTAAATTTTTAATTAATGAGAACATTTGATTTGTTCGTCGTTAAGCTTGAGAAAACACTTAATGATACAATTAAGACCGATAGTGGTCTAGAACTATACATAGATACTAGATTCAATGAATTCGAAAACAGAATCACAGAGGGGCCAGTCGTTGCGGTCCCGTTTAAGCACGACACTGGCGTGGAGGTCGGTGACGTACTTTATTTCCATCATCTTGTTGTTATTAACGACGGTCAGCCTCTTACTGGCGAGGATAACCACTATCTTGTACGCTACGATCCTGATCATACCATTAATAACCAGGCTATTGCTTACAAGTCTGCAAAGACTGGCAGAGTACATCCGCTGGCGGGCTGGGCACTTCTCGAACGAGTGGAAGAACCAGAAGAAGAACAGTCCAGTATTATCGATGTTATTAAACTTAAGGATAACCCTGTCACGAAAGGCATGGTCTCTTTTACGGCGCCTTGGGTGGAAGTTCTTGGGCTGAATATTGGGGATGTAGTTGGGTTCAGAAAGAACATAGATTATCGCATCAGCATCGAGGGTAAGGAGTATTATCGCATTCGATCAGAAGACTTGATGTATGTCGAAAAGTAAGTTCACTACTATTAGTGCTGCTGAGCGCCTAATGTCAAGTATGGAGGTGGCTATCAATAATATGATCGAGGAGGTTAAAAAACCCGTCGATCCCGAGGCTGGTGGGTCAGCGAGAAAAGCTGAGCTACAATCCATAAAGCAAACTGCTATTGATTGCAAAGAGCTTTTGGTGGAGCGACAGCGCTTAGAACAAATGGTTAAGGATCTCAAGAACAATGGAGAAATTGAAGAAGCAAAAGACTACTCAGGCGGATTCGCAGAGAGGTTCTCAAAGTAACGCTAGCGGTCTCATTTATTGGGATGACTATAACTTTGACAATCAGACAGATACAGCTGGTTACTTAAAGGAAGGCTTTAACATTATCTACGATGCCCCAACAAGACGGAACGCTAACTAGCTATCCTTCTACAATAGATTATTACAGCGATGAATGGACTCATGAGTGGTCTAGTGGTGTGGATGGCACCGCACATTTTAACCCATGTAACACGCCTAACCCACCGTGGTGGTGCGAAGAAGAAGAGCCCGTCCCCGTCGAACCAAACATTTTAATAATTGTTGGAATGTTCATGTATGGAATTGCTCTCTTAGCTCAGAGGTCAGAGCAGCGAACTCATAATTCGTAGGTCATTGGTTCAAATCCAATAGGGAGCACATGGAAGGCGTAACTCATAAAATCTGTCCTAGATGCAAAACAGATAAGGATGCGTCTGAATACTACATCAGGAAAGGCAGAAAGGAAAAACGCCTAAGCGGGTTTTGTAAAAGATGCTTATCAGAGAACAGGGTAGAAAGGGGTAGAGAATATAAATCTAAGTGCGTTGAATACAAGGGCGGTTGTTGCGAAAAATGCGGTTACAAAAAATCAAATTCAGCTCTTGAGTTTCATCATGTAGATCCCTCGCAAAAAGATTTTGGGATTGGAGGACAAAGAAGAACTAAATTTGACGATATTACTAAGCTGGAGCTAGATAAATGTTTACTTTTATGTGCTAATTGCCACAGAGAAGAACATGAAAGAATGCACCTGTAGCATAATCGGATAATGCAACAGCCTTCTAAGCTGTCGATTGGGGGTTCGAATCCCTCCAGGTGTACAAATTAAATTGAAATGAGCAAGCCAACAGTTTGTCTCAGTATGATAGTAAAGGACGAAGAGAAGGACATCGAGCGATGCCTGAGGAGCGTCTACAAGTACATTGATTACTGGGTAATTATCGATACAGGATCTAAGGACAAGACGATCAAGAAGATCAAGTCATTGATGAAGAATAGGTTCAAGGTGCCTGGCGAACTTCATGAGCGCCCATGGGTAGACTTCTCCCACAACAGGAACGAAGCCTTAGAGATAGCTGAGACGAAAGCTGATTACGTCATGTTCATGGATGCCGATGATGTTTTTAAAACAGATCCTGGCTTTAATCTTGATTTTTTAAGCTCTGATCACCTTTGCTATAACTGCGCCTTCTCAGTAAGAAACACGAGCTTTGAACGAACCCTTATGGTTAAATCCAATGAGGGATGGAAATATAAAGGTGTTTTGCATGAGTATATAGTAAAGATCTCACCAGATGAGGACTTGAAGTTTATTGGGCTTGCAGAAAATTGCCGAATGTTTGCCTCGGCCTCTCCGCTAAAGAGGTTTAATTCTGAAAAAGAAAAATACTTGAATGATGCTTTGATTCTGGAGCAGGAAATGATAAAGGATCCAGACAACACAAGGAATCAGTTTTATCTTGCTCAGTGTTACGCTGATGCTGGACTCACAGATTTAGCCATAGATAATTATGAGAAAAGAATACAGATGGGCGGATGGGATCAAGAGATTTACATATCTCTTTTCAGGAGGGCTGGTCACATCATAAATAATGGGTGTTCTGAAGAGAGGGCTATTCATGAAATGTCTAGGGCATGGGAGTATATGCCATATAGGTATGAAGCAGCTGCTGCTTTAATGTCAATGCTTGTGTCAAACGGAAGGGCCTCGCTAGCCTTTTCGTATGGAGAAATGACTATTATGTTTCAGAAGGTTTTTGGGGCTGGAACTTCCTTCCATGTTTCCGATCTTTGTAAGAACTATTCTTTTCCAAGAAATTATGCTGTTGCGGCAGAAAAATGTGGTTTTTACGAAACGGCCTTATCTGCATTGAGATTATTAAGACAAACTGGGGGAGAACACATAAAACCAAAAGAGTTAGATAAAAAAATCAAAGAATTAGAGTCCAAATGTTCAGCGTAATTATCCCAACCATGTGGAAATCCATAAGGATATGGGGCATGTTCCACAGGTTACATCACTCTGACTTTGTTGATGAGATTATAGTCATTGACAACGCAAAAGAGGATCGCCCCAACTCACAGCTTTACAGCAAGGTTCGGTTGATTGAACAGGAGGAGAATATATTCGTGAACCCAGCCTGGAACCTGGGTGTTAAAGAGTGCAGGAACGAGAACATATGCATTTTAAATGATGACGTCACGTTTAATGTAGATGAGGTTTTCAATGTGGCGAATCTAGTTCTCTCGGATCACCCAACATCATGTTTGGGTGTTCACCCAATAAGCTATAGAGGGTATGCGGGACCAGTTGAGGTTGAAAAAGGAGCCATCATAGGTCAAGGGTGGGGGTGCTGTATCTTCTTGAAGAAGGATAACTGGGTGGATATTCCCGAAGAACTTAAGATATGGTATGGAGATGACTGGATTGTAAAGAATCACGAGAAGTCATTCTCCGCTGCATTTCAGATATCTACAGAGATGTCTACTACAAGTGATCTTGAGGAGCTGAGCAGTGTTATAAAGCATGATCTTGAGGAGTGGAGAGAATTGAATTTATCTCCAGTAAAAATAGGCATATCGTCAAATGTCGATTTTTATGAAAAAACAATTCCGATTTGTGTTAAGTCTATAATTGATTCTGGTTTTGACCCTTCTGACATATATGTTTTTGTTGGTGGGTATGGTGGGGATTACGAAATAATGGACGTTGGGTTTAATGTAAAGGCTTATAAGTGCCCTCACAATTCGTTTGATTTTACATCAGTTGTCTCCATAATAGAAATGGGGATAACCGATTACAATTGGTTCTTATTGCATGATACTATAGAAGTTGACAGCAACTTTAAAGACATTCTTGACTCCCAGGTCTTGTATTCAGGCAAGAGGGTAAATAGATTTCCTAGCATGAGTATGGGCAGCTATGATAAGAATTCTTTTTCTCTTGCTGAAAGCAAAATAGATGTGATAAAAAACATATCTAAAGATAAGTGCGTTGAGATGGAGGATGAGTTTACGCGGCATCTGCCCAACATTTGTAGCGGGTTTGAGCCACTAGGAGTTATGGATGTTTATGGTAATGGAGTTGAAAGGTTTGTTGAGTACTATAGAGAGGCTGGCATAAAAAAAAACAAGGCAAACAATGGGACAAAAACCACCTGGATTACAGACTTATGATCTCCTAATGGTTGGGTCTGGATTGTTTGGTTCTGCGTTTTCTAGAATTGTAGCAGAAAGGGGCCTTAATGTTTTGATTCTAGAGAAAAGAGACCACATAGGTGGTAACTGCTACTCAAAAAAAACAGAAAACATTGACGTTCATGTATATGGCCCCCACATATTTCATACAGATAACGAGAAAGTTTGGAGCTGGGTAAATAGGTTTTCTGATTTTAATCAGTTTGTATTTTCTCCAGTCGCATATAACAATGGAGAGGTGTATTCTTTACCTTTTAATATGTGGACTTTTAACAAGATGTGGGGCGTTACGACTGAGAATGAAGCTAAAAGGAAAATAAGCGAGCAGTCATTTGATGGCACTCCTTCAAACCTAGAGGAACAAGCACTGTCCATGATAGGTAAGGACCTGTATGAAAAGCTAGTAAAGGGGTATACGAAAAAGCAGTGGGGCGTTGACCCTAAGGAATTACCAAAAAGCATCATTAAAAGACTTCCACTTAGGTTCGAGTGGAACAACAATTACTTTAACGACAAGTATCAGGGCGTCCCGTCTGACGGATACACCAAGATGTTTGAGCGGATATTAGATCACGAAAGAATAACCGTACAGCTTAATTCAGATTATCTTGGAGAAAAGCATCGCTATGATGGACTAGCCAAAACCATAGTGTACACTGGTCCAATAGACAGATACTTTAATTATTGTTACGGGGATTTGAATTACAGGTCTTTAAGATGGGAAACCAAAGTAATTGACTCCGACAACTATCAAGGGTGTGCTGTTATGAACTTTACAGATGAGGAAACCCCCCATACCAGATCTATTGAACACAAATGGTTTAATCCTAGGGGTCAAAAAAAGACAGTAATCAGCAAGGAGTTTCCTAAAAAATACGCCAGAGGAGAAGAACCCTTTTACCCTTGTTACGATGAAGAGAGTTCATATAGGTACAAAAAATACAAGTCTTTAGCTGACAGGGAGGAAAACGTGATATTTGGTGGAAGACTAGCTGAATATAAGTACTACGACATGCATCAGGTGATAGCATCTGCCATGAAAAAAGCTGAAGTATTTTTACAGAATGAATTTAATTGACGTAAAAGGATATGAAACTAAAGGGATTAAGATCGACCCTAACGGTACAGAGGGAGAAGTTATCGAGCTCCACGGGCTACTCGTGGTACTTCCAAAGAAACCGCCCAGATCGCAGATTCTCTTCCATGACCTACCAAAGGCAATGCAGCTGTGGCAAAGGATACCTATGCCAGAGGAGTTGCAGCGGATACGCAGTATGGATGAGTGGCTCGAAAAGCCTTCCGAGTTTCGAAAGAAGTTTCATTCTTACATCGAACAGGAGTTTCAGCGTAGGCGTGACGGTGTTTGGTTTTACAATAATGGGGAACCTACGTATATTACAGGGAGACACTATATGTTTCTACAATGGTCTAAAATTGATATCGGATACCCATCATACCTCGCTTTCCAAAGGGAAATCTTTCTCCACATGGCTGCTTGCGAAGCTGATCCCCGTTGTTTCGGTCAGCTTTATACTAAGTGTCGTCGTTCTGGCTACACTAATATATGCTCTTCTGTCCTTGTGGACGAGGCTAGTCAAGTTAAAGAGAAGCTTCTGGGCATTCAGTCGAAAACTGGTAAAGACGCGCAAGAAAACATTTTCATGAAGAAGGTAGTTGCGATATTCCGCAGCTACCCGTTCTTCTTCAAACCAATTCAGGATGGTACTACGAATCCCCGCATGGAGCTCGCTTTCAGAGAGCCTTCGAAAAGAATTACTAAAAACAACAAGACCTCAAACCGAGGAGACGCGCTAAATACCGTTATAAACTGGAAGAATACTACGAATAACGCATATGACGGTGAGAAGCTACATATGTTGTATTTGGATGAGGCTGGGAAGTGGGAGAAGCCATCAGACATAAGGGAAGCTTGGCGTATTGAGCGAACATGCCTTATTGTTGGTAAGCGCATAGTAGGGAAGGCTATTGTTGGGAGTACAGTGAACCCAATGGATAAGGGCGGTGATGAGTACCGAGGGTTGTGGGCTGATTCTGATCCCGATGAAAGAAATAATAATGGGAGGACCAGATCTGGTCTTTACCGCATTTTCATTCCAGCATATGAGGCCTTAGAGGGGTTCTTTGATAAGTATGGGAATGCTGTCATAGATGAGCCAGAGAAAGAGCTTATTGGCGTTGATGGTGATTTCGTTAATCAGGGCGCGAAGACATACCTGAAGAATGAGAGGAAGTCATTTAAGAATGACCCATCAGAGCTTAACGAAATTATTAGGCAGTTTCCATTCACCGAAGATGAGGCGTTCAGGGACAGCATTGAGGGGAGCTTATTTAATATCGGTAAAATATACCAGCAGATAGAGAGCAATGACGACCTATTCCCGAACCCAGTAGTTCAGGGTAATTTCATATGGAGGAAAAAAGACGAAGAGGTAGTTTTCTCTCCAGATCCGAATGGTAGGTTCCGTGTTGCATGGCTGCCCCCAGCTCACTTGGCAAATAAGAAAGCTGACAATAGAGGCAAGAAAGTCGCCCCAAATGCACACATAGGGGTGGGCGGTGTTGACTCATACGACCTTGATGTTACCGTAGACAGCAGAGGGTCTAAGGGTGCTTTACATCTTTATAACAAGTTCAATATGGATGTCCCCCCTAATATGTTTGTTGTAGAGTACGCTTCTCGCCCAGACTTGGCTAGCATCTTTTACGAAGATGTGCTTATGTGTGCTTTTTATTATGGGTACCCGATACTTATAGAAAACAATAAGTACGGTATCGCAAGATACTTTGAATCAAGGGGTTACGACGGTTACTTAATGGACCGTCCAGAGCATTTAAAGTCTGCTAGTTCTTCTAGCGTTAGAACGAAGGGTATACCATCTAATTCACAGGATGTTATTCAGGCTCATGCTCATGCAATCGAAGCATACATTCATGATCATGTAGGCATTAATCTTGAGAGTGGAGAGATTGGAAAGATGTATTTTAATAGAACGCTGGAGGATTGGATAAGCTATAAAATTGACAAGCGAACTAAGTTTGACTTGACTATTAGTTCTGGGCTGGCCCTTCTTGCTGCTCAAAAAGCAAAGAAAGAAAAACCGCCCGCTGATTTTTCAGAGAAGCGCTTTTTCAGGAGATATAAGGTCTAACATGGATTTGCTATATTTGCAAAATACGCATACACTGCAAAAAAATCCATGAATAATACAAACAGTAAAAAGAAGGGCACTTCTTTTCCAGATCCTTTAGCTGAAGCCAGCAAAAAGGAAAGCAGGGAGTACGGCTTGCAGTATGCTAAAGCGATAGAATCTCAGTGGGGGAAAAACACAGAGGCTAACTCTCTGTTTGGTCAGAGGTCTTCCAGGATTGAAAAAAACAGGGATTATGCTAATGGCGTACAGTCAACAAATATATACAAAAAGCTTCTTAGGTCATTAAACCCAAATGATGGTGATGGAAGTTTGCTGAACCTTGATTACACTCCAGTACCTATCCTCCCTAAGTTTGTCCGAGTTGTAGTAAACAAAATACTATCCAGGGAGCCATACCCAAACCTAGAGGCTGTGGACCCTCTTTCCTCCTCTGAAAAGAACAGAAAGAAAAAGAGTATTGAGCTTCAGGTGGCGAACAGAGAACGTCTTCTCAAGCTTAAGGATAAGACAGGTATGGTTCTGGACATAGACCCAGAGCAACTTCCCCAGTCTGAAGAGGAGACAGAAATATTCATGGGGACAAATGTTAAAACCGATGCTGAGGTTTCAGCTCAAATCGGAACCAACATGACGCTC
>Ga0222718_10002710_pt1 | contig 15671 bp, 18 predicted proteins | sample C33_27DmetaG_FD_165045 | JGI IMG/M metagenome (GOLD analysis project Ga0222718, IMG submission 165045) | Estuarine water microbial communities from San Francisco Bay, California, United States - C33_27D | ecosystem: Environmental > Aquatic > Marine > Unclassified | place: USA: California... | reverse complement strand
AAGGCTCACGCGTGCGCGACGATGCGGGCGGCGGAGGAGCGGTGGCCGGAAGCGGGCCGCGGCGCAAGAACGCTCGTCTGAGCCGTGGTCCAGAGCCCGCCATTCTGGGTCAGATCGCCCATAAGCACCGTTATGTCAAATACCGACGAAGCGGCTGAACCTGGCTCTCCCCCTCCGAAACGTTGCGGTCATTGGCGTTCAGCACCGCGAAGGGCTCCCAGGCCCCAACTCGTTCTCATGCGTGTCGCCTCGAGTGACGAAGGAACTCCTGCACCCGAACACAGGAGACCAACATGTTCACCCTTCGCCCCTCACTCCCCGACCCCCGACGTCTCGCGCGCATCGCGAGCCTCGGACTCGCTTTCGGGCTGGCCGCTTCGCCGGTCGTCGTGCTCCCCGGTACCGCCAGCGCCGCCCAGGTGGAGCTCGCGGTGACGGGTCTGTCGGTTGGCTCTCGCGGTGACGCGGTTGTCGCCCTCCAGCGCGCGCTTATCGCTCGCGGTGTTGACGTGGTCGGCGGCGCCGACGGCGCATTCGGCCCCATGACCCTGGCCGCTCTCCATGCCTTCCAGGTCTCAGTCGGACTGCCCCAGACCTCCTCGGTTGATGATGGCACCGCTACCGCGCTCGGACTGGTGGAATCCCCGCTGATCGGGCTCGCCCGGGGTAACCGTGGCGACACCGTCGCTCAGCTTCAGCGGCTGCTGATCACCCTCGGTCAGGAGCCGGCCGGCGGCGCCGACGGCATCTTTGGTCCCGGCACGGAGGCTGCGCTCCGCAACGTGCAGAGCGCCTTCGGCCTCTCCGCGACGGGCGTGGTCGATGCCGACACCGCGGCCCGACTGCTCACCGGCAACGGCACTGCCGCTCCGGCTGCCCCCGAGGCCCCCGCCGAGAGCCCTGCCCCGGAGGCCGAGCCGGCCGCCGCCCCCGCGGCGTCTGACTCCCCTCTCGTCGGACTGAAGTACGGCGACTGGGGCCGCAATGTGACCACCCTTCAGGAGCAGCTGATTGCCTCCGGTCGCGAGCTCCGCGGCGGAGCGGACGGACTCTTTGGTCTGGTCACCATGAACGCGATCAAGGACTTCCAGACCGCCAAGGGTCTGGAAGTCACCGGCCGGGTGAACGAGGCGACGGCGCAGGCCCTCGCCTCGACCGCGGCCGACAAGTCCGCTGCTGCAGCGTCCAACCCCTACTCCCAGCTGGTCGGTCTCCGTCCGGGTGCACTGGGTGGAGCGGTCGAGGCGCTGCAGCAGCGACTCCTCGATCTTGGAGTTCAGGTCCGTGGCGGCGTCGACGGCATCTTCGGACCCGCCACCGCCAACTCCCTCAAGGCCTTCCAGACCCAGCGTGGTCTGAACGCTGACGGCGTCGTCGATGCGGCCACCGCTGCGGCGCTGAACGCTGCTCCTGCGGCTGCCGCTCCCACTACGGACGAGTCGCCTGCCGTCGAGGTCGTCGCCGACGGGCGCGTCGGGTTCGCTGTGTACGGCGAGAAGGGTCAGCGCGTCACCGAGCTCCAGACCGCTCTTGTCGCCGCTGGCGTGACGCTCCGCGGAGGCGTTGACGGAGACTTCGGCGCCGCGACGGCTTCAGCGGTCATGTCGTTCCAGCGCTCGGCCGGGCTCGGCGTCACCGGTGTGGTGAACCAGGCCACCGCGGATGCTCTCGGCATCGGCGCTCAGCCGATTCCGGTTGACTCCCCCGTCGCAGTTGCCTCGATCGACGTCTTCCCGGTGCAGGGCAGGTGTGGGTACGCCGACACCTGGCACGCTCCCCGCAGCGGCGGCCGCGTGCACCTCGGCGTCGACATCATCGCTGCCCGTGGCAACCTCGTGTACGCCGCTGTTGAGGGCACGATCACCAAGGTCTACTACGACCGTCCGGGCTCGCTCTCGGGTAACGGGATCCGCCTGACGGCCGACGATGGCACCTACTTCTTCTATGCCCACTTCGACACGATCGCTGAGGGCATCAGCGAGGGAGCGCGGGTGCAGGCGGGACAGGTTGTCGGCACGATCGGCGCGACGGGCAACACCAGCACCCCGCACCTTCACTTCGAGATCCATCCGAACGGTGGCACGGCGGTGAACCCGTATCCGGTGGTCAAGGCGGTTGATGCTTGCGAGATCACCGAGCCGCCTGCGGTCGGGTGACCCGAGCGCGGTGAGTAGTACTCGGCGATGACGTCCATCGATATCCAGCTCATTCCCGGTCGGGACGACTGGTCTCGCCTTCGCGAGGCGTCCCTGGCCGTGGATGAGGGGTCGTACGACGCGCTGTGGGTGTGTGACCACCTCGCTGGGTACTCGATGGCAAGCGGAGAGATCCACGAGGCCTTCGCTTGGCTCGGAGCACTCGCCGAGGCCACCCGTCGGGTCGAACTTGGTGCATTGGTGGTCAACGCTCACAACCGAACCCCGGCCACGACCCTCGTGGCGGCCGCAACCATCGCTCGTCTTAGCGGTAGGACCTTCCACCTCGGTCTCGGCGCAGGCACCTCACCCACCAGTGCCTTCGCTCGGGAGCAGCACGCCACGTCAACCCCGATTCTCACCCCAATGGCCGCTCGGCACCGACGGGTGGAGGCGGTGCTGGATCTCGCCGATCAGATGTGGGCGCACGACCGGGGGCCGGAATTCGATACCTTCCCGGCGACTGAGCACCGGCCGAAAGTCATCATCGGCGTCAACAGCCTCGCACTGGCCCGCATCGCTGGTTCACGAGCCGACGGAGTGAACGTACGCTGGCCGTCGGACGGCGCGAACGACCAACTCGCGGAGGCCAGACGAACCGCCGGAGATCGAGCGTTCGAGTGCACTGCTTACGTCATGTACGAGGACGGCATCGTTGATCCGGAGCATCCCCGGCGGCGCGAACTCGACGCGGCGGGCGTCACGCGGGTCATCGTGACCCACATCGGGGTGCCCGAAACGGCCGCTCTCGCTGGCCCTTGAGCAAGTTCATGCACGGAAGGCGCGGTGTAGCGGCCCACCGATAGGTTCACGTCATGTCCAAGCGATCCGATTCCGAGCGCGACATCGTCGCCGAGATCATCAATCTCGTTGCCTCACAGGTCTCCACAGGCGTGCGCGTGGCCGGCGAGGTCCGCGAGAAGCAGGACCAGGCCCGACGACAGCTCGAATCGAGCTTGCACACCATTCGCGAGGCGGCTGACGTGACGGTACGAATGGTCCGCCTCCTCGACGAGATCGAGCAGCCCCTCCGAGAGGCGATCCCCGTGATCAGCCGGGTCGCCAGCGTGCTCGATGGAATTCTCGACGGACTCCCCGACGACACCGCCGACCAAGTGGCCGAGATCATCCCGCGTGTGCGCGCCCTCCTCGATGGTCTTGCGCCGCTCGCGGCGATGGGAGCCGCGATGGCTCCTCGGACGGCAGCGGGACCAGCCAAGAGCACCGACTCCTCCCCCAAACCAGCGAAGAAGGCCGCTCAGCCGGCGAAGAAGGCCGCTAGGTCGAGCGCATCGAAGGCCGCGAAGAAGTCAACTAAGGCGTCACCAAAGAAAGTCGCGAAAAAGCCGGCCAAGTCGCGAAAGTGATACGCCCGCTAAGGCGCAGCGTCAGATCGCGTCGGCGATCGGTGAGACATCGCCAGCGAGCGGTACGAGCTGGGCGTCGACGTCTTCCTTGACCCCGGCCAGCGACAGGACGTTGAGGACGCCCTGACCTTCGCGCAGTACATCGACGAGTTGCTCGCCTTGGGCGAGCACCACCGACTGACCGCTGATCACGAGGTGCGCCGAGGCGATGTCACCGGTGACGTGGGTTCGGAGGTAGTCGAACACCCGGCGAACCGACTCCAACTTGATGCCAGCGTCGAGCAGGGTCTTGATGACGCGCAGCTCGAGGAGGTCTTGATAGCTGTAGCGACGGCGGGAACCGCTCCCTTGGGCATCCACGAGCGAGGGGCGAATCAGATCGGTGCGCGCCCAATAGTCGAGCTGGCGATAGCTAATGCCGACCACCTTGGCGGCCTGACTTCCGCTGAATCCAGTGTCCATTTCCCCTCCTGCGACTTGCACACGCGTAACTACGTCGGTGTGGGCTGAGAACTCTACGGCGAACCTCCCCCGGCGTCAACCAGCCCGAACGTCGCGGTCAGGAGGCAAAGTCTTCGGGTGAGACGTTCTCGAGGAACTCTTGGAACTCGTCGATGATCTCCTCGGACTCATCGGGTTCTTCCGCGGGACGGCCTGCCTCGTCGAGAACCTGCTCGGACGCGAAGATCGGGACATCGGCCCGCACTGCGATCGCGCACGCGTCAGACGGTCGGCAGGACAGCGTGGACTCCGACCCCTCGGCGTCCTCGATCCGGAGCGAGGCGTGGAAGGTGTGATCGCGCACCTCGGTCACGACCACCCCAACCGGCTTGGCCCCAAGAGAGTGCACGACGTCGAGGAGGAGGTCGTGGGTCATGGGCCTTGGGGGAACGACGCCCTCCATGGCGGAGTGAATGGCGGCGGCCTCCGGCGAGCCGATGTAGATCGGCAGGAGGCGACCCTCACCCTCGGTCTCGCGAAGCAGCAGAAGCGGGGTGTTGGCGGGCACCTCCACTCTGACTCCCAACAACTCCATCTGACGCATGACCCGAACTTACCCCTGCTCGGCGGTGCGAGTCGGACCGGGTCAGAAACGTGAGCGAATTGCCGACGTGACCATGGCCGAACGCAGTCGACCACCGAGGTGCTCGAGTTCAGCGAGCCGCTCCCCCATCTCGCGACGGGCTTCCGGGCTCCGTAGACGCGCCCTCGCGGCGACCAATTGCTCGAAGAGGGCGACCTCGCGCTCGGCGCTCGTCTTCCAGGAGCGCAGATGCCGCGCCTCAACGCCGGACACGAGCAGGTCGCGCGCGATCCGCCCCACCTCGACCTCGCCCTCGCCGTAGGTGGGGACACCGGCGGTGGAACGAGGAGCGACGATGCCGAAGTCCTCCAACGACGCGAGCTGGCTCTCGGTGAGACCGGTCATGCCGAGGAACTCCCCGCGCTCAACGAGCACGCCCGGCAGGAGCCGCGGCGCGGGGGCCGAGGCCCCGTTTGAGCTGTCATCGGAGACCGTGCGTCGACGGAAGGGAATCGGCGCGTCGGTGCGACCGTGTCCGGAGGGATGCGAGGACACCGAGGACTCGGGCACACTTATCGGCGCAGTCGCATCTTCGGCTCGCGGCCTGAGGTGTTCGCCCGATGGGTCGATCTCCCCCGAATCGAGCCGGTCCTTGATGACCCGCAACGGGAGGTAGTGCTCTCGTTGCTCGGTGAGGATCACACGCAGGAGCTCCACATCGGTCTCGTAGAACTTGCGGTAGCCAGACGCCGTTCGCTCGGGAGCGATCAGACCCTGGCTCTCCAGGAAGCGGATCTTCGAGATGGTGACGTCGGGAAACTCCTCGAGGAGGATGCCGAGCACCTCGCCGATGGCCAGATGGCCCTGGGTGTCGACCTCAGCCATCCGACCGCTCGAAATACACCAGGTGGAACTTGCCGATCTGCACCTCATCGCCGTGCTGGAGCATGGTGGCCTCGATTCGCTCCTGATTCACATAGGTGCCGTTGAGCGAACCAGAGTCAAGGATCTCGTGCCCGCTGTCGCGCCGCAGGATCTCGGCGTGTCGTCGCGACACCGTGATGTCGTCCAGCATGATCTCGGAATCGGGATGGCGGCCGATCCGGGTGGCCGGACCTTCCAGGCTGAAGCGGGCACCGGCCAGACCTCCCGAGCGAACGATAAGCACGCCGGTGCCCCGAGCAATCTCGGACACCGGGACCGCGATGTCATCGGATGGTCCGGGCGCGTCCTGCAGCGGATCCACGCTGATCAGCGTGATCGTTCGGTCGTCGAGAACATCGAGTGCTCCACCGCAGGATGAGCAGAAGTTGCTCGCCGGCGGATTGCGGTGGCCGCACTGATTGCAGAAGACGTACGACATCAGCCCTCAACCATCGACACGTATGACGCGGCGTCGAGCAGCCCGTGCTCGATCGGCGGCTCACCATTCAGTTCGAGGAGCCATCCGTCACCGTAGGGGTCACGATTGACGAGTGTCGGGGCAGCGGCGAGTTCATCGTTCGTGCGTGCCACCGTCCCGCTGAGGGGCGCGTAGATCTCTGTGACCGACTTAGTGCTCTCGATCTCACCCAGGAGCTCACCGCGCTCGACGGTGCGCCCGATGGATGCCATCTCGATGAAGACGATCTCGCCGAGGGCATCCTGCCCGTAGTCGGTGACGCCGAGTCGAACGAGGCCCGGGGAGACGACCGAGAGCCACTCGTGGTCCGTGGTGTAGAGCAGACCGTCGGGGGCGTTCACGGTGGCCAACCGTAGCGTCCGAAACGATGGTCGGTCACCTCGCCTGAGCGGTCCGTCGCCCAACCCGCACGCCCTCCCGTACTGCCGGCATATAGGCAACGGCGGTGTACCAACTGAGAGCCAGTCCCGGGAGTCCGAGTACCCATGCCGCGACGTGGAAGAACCCGGCGATCGAGATGGTGCTCTCAGCCATCAGGAACCCGGGGAAGGCGAACATCATGAGAAAGGTGGCGGTCTTGCCCCACCAGGTGACGTCGAACCTCTCCATCTTGAAGAGCACCGTGGCCCCGAGCATCATCGCGCCGACGAATACCTCGCGGACGCCCGCGGCGAGCGCGAACCAGATCGGCACGGAACCGTCGATGATGAGGGCGATGATCCCGACGATGAACAGCAGCCGGTCGACCGTCGGGTCGAACACCTTCCCGAACTCGCTCGTCTGTCCCAGTCGACGGGCGAGGAACCCGTCGACCCAGTCCGTGGCGCCGAGCACGCCGAGCAACCATGCGGCATCGCGCCGGTTGTCCTGGGAGAAAAGCAGCCAGAGGAACACCGGGAGGCAGGCAAGCCGGAGAAGGGTGATCAGGTTCGGGATCGTCCAGAGCCCCGAGAACATCGATGGCCGTGGATCAGGTCCGACACGTTCAGGCTCCACATCAGGAGCGTACGCTCACAGCGTGCCGAGCGTCTTCACACGGATCATCGACGGGGAACTGCCGGGCACCTTCGTCTGGCGGGACGACGTGTGCGTGGCGTTCATGAGCATCAATCCGACCCGAGCCGGTCACTGTCTCGTGGTACCCCGAGCTGAGGTGGACCAGTGGACCGATCTCGACCCTGCCATCAGAGCCCACTGCTTCGAGATCGCCGGCCTGATCGCCGAGGCCTGCCGGACAGCGTTCGGGACCGAGCGCGTCGGTCTGGTGATCGCGGGGTTCGAGGTTCCCCATACGCATCTACACGTGATTCCCGCCGATGCCATGGCCGACCTTGACTTCGCGCGCGCCGCGTCCTCGGTGGACCCTGATGAAGTGGGGTCGCACGCCGAGGCGATCCGCTCGGCGTTGCGGGCCCGCGGGCACGACACCGAGGTCGGATGAGCAGTCCGCTCCCCCGCGCGACACCCGCCGAGGTCGGCCTCGACGCCGACCGGCTCAGGCGCCTCGAGACCCACTTCCGTCGATACGTCGACGACGGACGTCTGGTCGGCTGGCAGATGGCCATCGCTCGCCATGGACGCGTGGCCCACACCGCGACGTACGGCCACATCGACGCCGCCCGGGCTCGTCCCTTTGTCGACGACACGATCGTGCGCCTCTACTCGATGACCAAGCCGTTGACCTCGGTGGCGGCGATGATGCTCGTCGAGCGCGGGATGCTTGCCCTCAAGGACCCGGTGTCTCGGTACATCCCGGCCTTCGCGGACTCCCAGGTCTTCGTCGGTGGTACCGCCGATGCCCCTCAGCTCGTTCCTCAGGACCGCCCGATGCTGGTGTGGCACCTGCTCACGCACACGGCGGGTCTCACCTACGGATTTCAGCACCAGGACGAGGTTGATGCGATGTACCGCCGAGCGGGCTTCGAGTGGAGGTACCCCGAGGGGATGGACCTCGAACAGTGCTGCGAGGCCTGGGCCGCATTTCCCCTGCTGTTCCAACCGGGCACCGAATGGAACTACTCGGTCGCGACCGATGTGCTCGGGCGCGTGGTCGAGGTGGTGTCAGGGCGAACCCTCCAGGAGTTCTTCCACGAGGAGATCCTCGGGCCGCTCGACATGGTCGACACCTGCTTCACCCTCACCGATGACCGGCGCGCCCGCCTCGCGGAGCTGTTCACTCCGGATGTATCGACGGGCGCCGCGGTCCCGGCACCGGCGTCGCTGGCCAGGCCTGAGCAACCGGTCGTCTTCTCCGGCGGTGGTGGTCTCTATGGGACGGCCGAGGACTATCTCCGGTTCTGCCAGATGGTGCTGAACGGCGGTGAGTTGGACGGCGCCCGGATTCTCGGTCGGCACACCGTCGGCTACATGGCTCGCAACCACCTCCCAGGCAACGTCGACCTCGAGGAGTTCGGTAGACCGCTGTTCTCCGAGACCACCTACGACGGCATCGGATTCGGCCTCGGCTTCTCCGTCGTGATCGACGCGGCTGCGAACAAGGTTCCGTGCTCCGAGGGTGAGATCGCCTGGGGTGGGGCCGCGTCGACGGCGTTCTGGATCGATCCCGCCGAGTCGCTCTCGGTCGTGTTCCTGACCCAGCTGCTCCCATCGAGCACCCATCCGATTCGCCCGCAACTGAAGCAGCTCGTCTATCAGGCCATCGTCGCCTGAGGGCCCCCGATCTCGGCGAATCCGCCGAACAACTCAGAACAGGGTCTCAGGGCCCGGCGGAACTGCTTCGAGCAGGTGCGCACCCTCGTTTCGGGCATCGTTGACTTCGACGGACACCTCGCGAACCACGAGAGCCGTTGGCGGTGCCGGGGCGATCAGATCGAGAGGTTGCTCATCCGGATTGAGCCAACGGTCGACACCGTCACGGTCGAGGAGCACCGGCATGCGGTCGTGGATGGGCGCCATGGTGGCGTTCGCCTCGGTGGTGACCACCGCGAACGTGCGCAACTCCCCGGCCCCCTGACGCCAGATTGAGGCGATACCGGCGACATTGAGCACCTCGCCATCGACGCTGCTGAAGAGGTGGGGTCGTTTCGCCGGCCGGCCCGAACGCGTCCGTGGTCCGTCGGGGTGCGCTGGCGCCCACTCGTAGAAGCCGTCCATGGGAACGACGACCCGGTGCCGTCGAAACGCATCGCGGAAGGAGGGTTTCTCCCCGACCGTCTCCCCGCGGGCGTTGGACAGCCGGGTGCCGATGTCCTCCTTCGACCAGTGGGGCACGAGTCCCCACCGGTGAACTTCGATCACCCGTTGGTCCGCGTCGGAGGACACGATCGGCGCCAGTGCTCCCGGCGCCAGGTTGTACCGGGGTGAGAACTCGAACGACACCGTCGAGGCGTCGAAGATCTCGCCGAGGCGATCCGGGGTGGTGGTCGAGATGTAGCGACCGCACATCTCAGGGCAGTCCGACCCCGGGCACCTCGACCCTCACCGTCTCGATCCTTCCGGTGCCGGCACCGGCCACTCGCTCAGGCTTCGTCCCCTTCGAGGTGAGGATGTGGAGGGTCCGGCGATCCTCACCTCCGAGCATGCACGCCACCGCTGACTGTTCGGTCGGGATCTCCTCGATGACGCGGCCGCCCTCGGCTACCAGTGCCACACGCTTGGCGACGGGATCCGCCGACCAGATCCGTCCCTCGGCGTCCAGGCAGCACCCGTCGGGGGTGAGCCCCTCGACCTCGGCCCAGATCCTCCGATTGACGGGCATGCCGGTTCCATCGAGGTCATAGGCGGTGTATCGCGACGCGAAGGTCTCTCCGACGATGAGCACGCCATCTGGAGTGATCACACTGCCGTTCGGGAACCAGACGTCATCGTCGCCGAGGCGCACCTCACCGTCCGGAGAGACCACGATCATTCTCGTCGGCCGCGGCTCTGCACCACCGTTGAGATCGAAGCCGAAGGATGAGACATAGGCGGTGCCGTCGGCAGCCACCACCAGGTCGTTGCACTCGTGCTCGCTCACCTCCGACAGGTCGGCATGGGTCTCGAGGCGGACGCCGTCCCAAACGAGCAGACGCCGGTCGAGCATCGACACCACCAGCATGCGTCCAGCGGGCAGCCAGCCCAGGCCGGACGGCTGGCCCGGCACATCGAGCACCCTCTCCTCCACTCCCCCGTCGAGGGTGAACACGCCATGGCGGAAGAAATCGCTGAACCAGAGGCGACCGCCGTGCCACCGTGGGCCCTCTCCGAAGTCGAGCCCGGTGTGGATCACGGTTGGCGTCACCCTCGGGACTCTAGGCGTGCTTCCGGGCACGTCTGGCGCTTCGGAGCGCATCAGGCCTACGGTCCCGCCATGCGGTGGACCACCCTTGTTGTTGTCCTCGCAGTCAGCGGGTGCGGGGGCGGAACCGATCTTTCGGGTCCGATGTCGACGAACCCGCCGGACCCGTCCACGAGTCCACCGGCCTCGACATCGACCACGACATCGACCACGTCATCGACCACGCCACCGACGTCGTCGAGCGCGCCCGAGGAGACGACCCCGGTCGCTCCGGCCTGCGAGACGGTGGTGCTGGATGCGGTCACAGCGACGATCGACGGTCAGCACCGGGCCATCATCGAGGGTGACTTCGAGCGGGCACTCACCTACTCGTCGCGGAGTTTCCGCGCCGGTAGCGATCCGGAGCGATTCGCTGCGATCATCCGGTCGGGTTACTCGTTCCTCCTCGAGCCGCTCGACCGGGAGGTGCGGGACTGCGCGCGCAGCGACGACCTCGTCGCCCTCGTGGTGAGCTTCCGCCGTCCGACGGGGTCCACCATCGGACTCGCCTACCGGCTCATCAGCGAGGAGGGATCCTGGCGGATCGAGGCGGCCGGGATCATCGAGGAGAGCCGAATCGACGTGTAGCCAAGATCCTGGTGTCGTCCTGCGGGGCCGATCCCGCGATCGCGGCCTCAGGGCAGCGTGATGACCCCGGTCTGCGACGCGGAATCGCCGGCCAAGTCGTAGACGATCAATTCGACGAAGAGCTCCGTTCCCGAATCGAGGGGCACCACGTCGTACTGGAGGGATGGGAGATCGGCGAAGAGACCCACCTCGCTGAGGGTGACCCACTCGCTCGAGCCATCGGGATACTGATTGAGCACCACCGGGAAGATCAGTCCCTCCGGATCAGCCGACAACTCGCCGATCATCCCCTCGTCGTCGATCTCGTAGTACACCTCGCTCAGCACGTCGCCGTCAGGGTTCAACGTGAGGCCGAGGATGACATCGTGCGGCGGTCCATCGCCGTCGAGCTCCTCGGGTGCCACATACCAGAGCGGTACGTCGAGGAACCAGAGTCCGTCCTCTTCGTCGATCTCCATATCGAGGAACGCGAAGTCGGTGTCGATGCCATCGGAGAGGGTCAGAGCGGTCAGGTCGTAGAAGGCGGCAACCTCCCCGGAACCATCGTCGAGGGCCTCGAATGAGGCGGGCTCCTCACCGATGAAGACGATTGAGCCGTCACTGTCGTCGACGACGCCGTACACGATCTCGGCGGCGATGATCGAGTCGCTCGAGCCGACCTCGACGGTGCCGTAGACCGTCAAGCCCTCATCGTCGAAGTAGAACTCGAGGGCCTCCTCCTCGGCGAATGAGGCCTTGCTCCCCTCATCCATGTTCTCGCCCGCGTAGTAGAAGGCCTCGAGGATCTCGAACCAGCCGGGAACCTCGTCGAGTTCGGCGTACCTGTCACTGACGTAGTCGAGACTCGGTGGGAAGTAGACGCTCACACCGGTGGCGCGCCGCGTCGCCGGCCCGCTGATCTCGTAGATCACCGTCTCGTCCAGCGCCGCGAGCACCGCCTCGATCTCGGGTCCGATGGAGGTTTCCATCATCAGGAACTCCTCCATCAGCGAGCCGAGATCGAGAAGGTTGGAGGCAAGGGAGGGATCGGGGTTGGTGCCGAACGCGAGGGCGGCTTGACGTGCTGCGGCGAGCGCGGACAGGACGGAGATGTCTCCCTCAGAGAGGACCTCCGCGAGATCTTCGAGCGCCCCCTCCAATTCGGTGATGCCGGCAAGGTCGAGAGCTGACAGGGTGATCTTGGTGTCAGTCTTGAACTCCGCGGCCTGCGCGGCGTAGGTGTCGATGAGTTCGACGGCAAGACCAGCGGCACCGACATCTCGACGATCGCGGAGCACCTCAAGGGAGGCGAAGTCCCAACCATGTCCGGGCTCGAGTTCCTCGGAGGCGACCATCACATCGGCGAGGTCCTGCACGTGACTCGCGACCTCCAATGTCGCCATGAGGCAGGCGTCGAAACCGAGCAGGTCGATCGAATCGAGACCGACCTCGTCGAGACCGTCCTGCACCGCTGCTCGAATCTCGGGGAGGGTGAGGAGGTCCTCGTTGTCGGTGTCGTCGGGTCCCATCCCGATCCAGCCACCACCGTGATCCCACAGGATGAGGGCGTAACGGTCAGCGGGGAACTCGTTGACCCCGGTGACCAAGAAGTCCTTGAGTGTCGCCGGGTCGCCGAGGTTCAATTCGCCGGTATCGAAGGAGTCGATGAGCTCGTCTCGTCCGACATGGAGAAGCCGGGTGCCGTCGAAGTCGCCGAGCGGACCGAGCTCGGCGTCCGAGAAGCCGGGATGACGGTCGACGAGGGTCACGATGTTCACGTTCTCGTTCGAGCCCGCCTCTGCCATCTCGACCACGTCGCCGACCGCGAACCGCTCGAGGTCGTTGTCCCCCATGAGGTAGATGAGAACCGTCCAGGAACCGTCCTCCGCGAGAAGATCATCCGCCGCCGGACCACTGGCATCGTTGTCGTCGGCTGCGTCATCGGCGTCGGCGTCCGAATTCGAGCGGGTCTCCTCCGGTTCGGGCTCCTGTCCCTCATCAACAGCGGAGTCCTCCGCCGACCGGTCAGCGGGCTGGGCATCCTCAGCCGTTCCCCCGCAGGCGATCAGCCCCGCGGTGGTGATCAGGGCGACGATGACACGGGATCTCGAGCGAAGGCGCATCAGAAGTGTCTATACGACGCCCGTGTTCCCCGGCGCGACCGAAGCCCCTACCACATCGAAAAAGATGACAACCGGCTGTTACCAGCCGGTTGGTGGTCGGGCTGCCGAGATTCGAACTCGGGACCTCTTGTCCCCCAGACAAGCGCGCTAACCAAGCTGCGCCACAGCCCGTGTGTGACGACCGATGCTAGCGACCGATCGCACCGATCCCCCGGGGTCAACCAACCATCGTCAAACCGCCCGAGACACTGAGAACCTGGCCGGTCACGTACGCGGCGTCATCGCTCGCGAAGAAGAGGATCGCCCCAGGAAGGTCGTCCGGTTGACCGATCCGACCAAGCGGGATGGAGCGTCGGAACGCCTCCTCCAGCTTCTCGGGATTCGACGCTCCCTGCCGGAACCCGTCAAAGAGGGCGGTGTCGGTGGGGCCCGGGCACACGACGTTGCAGGTAATCCCGTGGCGGGCGTGCTCACGCGCGAGGGTCTTGGTGAGGGATACCAGACCGCCTTTGCAGGCCGCGTAGACCGCCTCGCCGGAGGATCCGACCCGGGCCGCGTCAGAGGAGACATTGATGACCCGCCCGCGTCCACCTTCCACCATGCGGGGCAGAACGAGATGCAGCATGTGGAGGGCGCCAACGAGGTTGATGTCGATCAATTTCAGCCACTCGTCAACCGAGGTCTGAAGGAACGGCTTGAAGACGTCCCAGCCCGCGTTATTCACGAGCACATCCACTCCACCGTGACGCTCCTCCACCGCGCGCACGGCACGCTCGAGACTCTCTCGGTCGGTCAGGTCGGCGACGACGGGCTCGATTCGACCTCCGTTGGCGCCGATGTCGTGTGCGACCGCCGCAACCGCCTCAGCGGCGCGGTCGAGAGCGATGACGATGGAACCCTCCTCCGCGAAACGCCGCGCGGTCGCGGATCCGATCCCACCACCAGCGCCGGTGATCATCACAACGCGATCTGACAGTCCCCTCATGGCAACCTCCTGCCGCGACTATCGCAGGTGGCCACCTCAGGCAAAGAGTTCAACGAAACGCCAGCCGAGATAGACGACGAGCGCCACCACCAGCAGTTTGAAGTGCCATGGCGTCGTCTCCTCGGCGAGCGCGTTTCGTGTCCGCTCGGTCTGCTCGCTCAGGTCAGAACCGCACGAAGGACACCGTCCCTCGCTATCGAGGGCGGAGGGAGCGTGGTAGCGCGCGCAAGGTTCGCACCACGGCATGTCAACCCTGCTTCTTGCGGATACGGAGCTTGAGTGGTGTGGAACCGAACCCGAAGGCCTCACGGATGCTCCGCTCCAGATAGCGCACGTGGTGCTGAGGCAGTTCTCGGTTGACGAAGAGCGTGAACGTGGGCGGATCCGTAGCTCCCTGAATCGCGTAGAGAACCCGCGCGCCGCCGGGAGCCGGCGAGGCCTGCTGAGCGGCCGCGATCACTCGGTTCACGTCCTTGGTCGGCACCCGCCGGTGGTACTGCTCGATGGCATCGGCAAGCACGGGACGCAGGCGATGCACACCCTTCCCGGTGAGGGCGGAGATCCCGAGCACCGGGGCATCGCCGACAAAGGCCAGCTTCCTGACCACATCGGCCTTGATTGATGCGCGGCGGTCAGCGTCGTCGATCGTCTCCCACTTGTTCAACATGATCACCACCGGACAACCGGAGGCGTCAATCCGCTCGGCGAGTCGCTGGTCCTGCCCCGTTACACCCTCGTTCGCATCAATCACGAGCAGCGCGACATCGGCATCATCGATTGCGCGCAGCGCTCGGACCGCCGAGTAGTACTCGGCGCTGTCATCGATGCGGGAGCGTCGGCGCATACCGGCCGTGTCAACAAAGACGATCGGGCCGTCTTCGGTGTCGACCAAGGTGTCGACGGCATCACGAGTGGTTCCAGCCATGTCATGCACCACCGCTCTGTCGTCTCCGACGAGGCGGTTGAAGAGCGTCGACTTGCCGACGTTCGGTCGACCGACGATCGCCACCCGCGGCGGACGTTCGCCGTCCTCGGCGAGCTCGGTCGAGGCGTCTGGATCGAGCCAAGGCTCCAAGATCCGCTCCGGAGGCAGGCCGAGCGGACCGAGACGTTCGAGGACGACGTCGAGGAGGTCACCCGCGCGACGACCATGCAATGCCGACACCGGCAAGGCGTCTCCAAGCCCGAGGGAAAGGAACTCCCACAGGTCGCGTTCGCGCTGATCGTTGTCGGACTTGTTAGCGACCACCAACACCGGGGTGTCGATTCGACGCAACCAGTCCGCCACCGCCACGTCGTCGGTCACGACCCCAACAGTCGCGTCCACGACAAAAAGCACGAGATCGCCCTCCTCGACAGCGCGTTCCACCTGTCGCGAGACCTTGGTGTCGAGGGCGTCGCCGCTTGGCATCCACCCTCCCGTGTCGATCACCTTGAAGGGCACACCAAGCCATTCGGCGTCCATCTCCTTGCGATCTCTAGTAATTCCGGGGCGGTCCTCGACGATGGCCACCTGTCCGCCAACAATCCGGTTGAAGAGGGTCGACTTCCCAACATTGGGTCGGCCGACCACCACGATCGTGGCTCGCTCGGCGCTCACCTCGGGCGGCGCGATCTCCTCGGGTGGTGCGTCATCTGTCATGTTGAGACCGTGCCTTGAAGCGCCCGCCTGAGGGAACTGCCATCGGTCGGAACGATCTCGACCCTGCGGGGAAGATCAACGCTACGCCCC
>Ga0222718_10002707_pt1 | contig 15676 bp, 15 predicted proteins | sample C33_27DmetaG_FD_165045 | JGI IMG/M metagenome (GOLD analysis project Ga0222718, IMG submission 165045) | Estuarine water microbial communities from San Francisco Bay, California, United States - C33_27D | ecosystem: Environmental > Aquatic > Marine > Unclassified | place: USA: California... | reverse complement strand
GTACCCGGCAGTCATAAAGCCGGTCGTCTCAAAGTGGTAGATATTACTCACTCCACTTCCCCTTATGACATCTTGCGAGACCCTGCTCTCAATGGCGCGAAGCCAGAGATCGTGGAAGTGGCGCCGGGCAGCATCATTTGGCATCACGGTATGACCGTTCACCTCGCCTCTGGCAATCAATCGACGCAAACACGCCGCGCATTTACTATCGTATACCTTGATGCTGACGCAATCAGAACAAAACCTTGGCGAAGCTACCCGCTGGATCGCGCTGGCGTTGCGGTCGGAGACACTGTTGCCGGAATGGGTTTACCTCAAGTCTGGCCACCCTTGGCGGACCCACCGGAAATTCCTGCCCTGATTGGCCATGGAACCGGCCCTCAGTAACGCCAAGACTCTTTTTTTTTAATAGGCTGTATGGATGAATCAATCTTACCGAACCCTTTTTTATGCAATCACTTTTTGGGTGCTACTTTCAGGAGTCAGCCAACCCGCGTTGGCTCGCGACCTGGCAGCAACAAATCCTTGTGTTTCTTCAGACCCCAGTCTTGGTGATTCGGCTCATTGGGCGGTTTTAGCCGTGGAGCAATTCGCTGCCCTGGACGATCAAGCCGCTGTCGACACAGTGAATGCGTGCTTTGATCGTTGGGGGCCTGCAGCCGGACAGCAACAAAAAGCGATGCATGATCGAAACAAGCGATGCCCCAAGACGGGTAAAGTGTCTAAACGGGCCCGTAAAAAAATTGAAGCCAACTATCTCATCAACGACGTGTCCTTAGCATTGTGGGCGAAGGCAAGATCGCTCGATCGTCTCGGAGACAAACGTTTAGCTCGAGACGCTTACGGTCAATGTGTCTATATGAGCTGTGGTCGCGCCTGGGATCCGAAAGGCTGGTATTGGAGCCCATCCCAGGACTGTGCCGAGCAGGTACAACCGTTGCTCAACCGCTCTCCCTGAGGGCAAAGCCTGCTTTCTGAGAGTGCTCTCTTTGATGGTTTCTTCGGTGATGCTTTTCTCGCCACCGTCACGCGTTTTACCGGTTAGCTCGTTTTAATGGTTAGCTCGTCGATGGTTTTAGGTTCGATGCTTGCCCCTTCGATCAGGGGCTCTTTCTGCAATGATTTGATCTTTTGCTGCGGTTACTCTTTCCATGATGCCCTCTTTGATGAGGGGCTCCCCCGTCATGATGCTCGCGAAAAGGGAGCCCGATATTGAGGACCTTGAGACGCACATTCACCGCCCTTGATCGCGATACTCAGGGCAAATCCGTCGACTAAATTAAGGCAGACAAGCTCGCTGTAACATACTATCTTGATACCTACTCATTTCAGATAAAGGGAGCCCTAGTGCCTTTACAAGATATCACCCCAATTAACGACCAACTCGCAGACATCATCGTCCGATCAGATGCCCCTTGGTTAGAAACTGAACCAGGTATGGCTTGGATCAAAGTATTGTGGACAGGCGCAGAGACCGGTGCTTGGGCTGCCCTATTCCGCTGGACTAAAGGGTACACCGCCTCCCCACACAAACACTTATCAGATGCTCATACTTTCGTGATCAAGGGTCAATTGCAAGTCAGAGACGGCATTTTGAATGCAGGAGACTACGACTACGAACCCAATGGCGTTTTGCACGGTGCAACCGTTGCACTTGAGGACACTGAGTATTTGTTCATTTGCAATGGACCCGTGATTTTTTTCGACGACGATGGCCTCACGCACTATCTAAGCTGGGAAGAAATGGCGAAAATGCAAAGCGCTGCACAAAACGATCAGTGACCCATCGCCAGTCTTTTGGCACGACCAGAACCGTTTTGTCTGCTTGATCGAACGTGCCTTAACCTTCGCTTGATTTTGCTTTGACCATGCTCGGAGCTGGCGCCTTCCCGAGTCTCTCTGGGCCTTTCGGGGCCACAAACCGTCAGGTTTCTTATTGGGCTCGAGGACTCAAATACCCACTTGGGCGAGTACCGTTCTCGCGGCCACCTTACTTCAATTCTGAACAGTGTTTGCTTTTCATACAGACTGAAAACGGCCCCTCAGTCGCCGCGCCCGCTCAACGACGCCCCCACTGATTGCCATTCTTTTTGGCCCATGCTGATAACTCAATATTTTCAACCGTCATAAAAACCCGGCTCGTGTTGCCCGACCAACTGTCTTAAGCGCTGGGAATCCTCGTGTTCTAATCTTGCTAGCACCGAGGCGCTTAACTGATGATGATCAGAGGTTGTACGAAGACGTTGTTGGATATCTCGACGCCCATAGTGGACTTGTAAGAAATAGCGCCCCTGATCCGTCGGACCCGTCGGCATTCTTCGATGCCACACATCTGAAACAAACAATAAAACATCTCCGGCCTGGCCCGTCAGCGCAACGCCACCTCGATCCTCGAAGGTTAACGCCGGATCAAACAACTGCCGACCCGGTGGTGGTCGACCCGATCGATGGCTCCCTGGAACAAACCCCGCGGTTCATCTGCTAACGTGCAATTTTGTAACAAAATGTGACAGCCGATGGCGAACACCGGATGAGGCAAATGGCTCGGCCAAGCCGTGCCTTTGGGTAATGGAATGTGAGGCCCCCCATCAACACGCCAGGCTTGCGAGGCATCATTAGGTTTAGGCTGGTTTCGCCAAGCCGTATTGGCAATAATGTGACAATCTTCGCCCAGAGGGGCTCAATCGCGGCGAGGATTTCGGGTTTAGCCACCGCCGCTAAGCAAGCAAGGCTGCGATTGAGTATTTCGTAGCGAAATTCCGAGTCCGCTGCTGCCGTTCGAGAGGGGCTTCGTTGATCGGGCGCATAATCGCTGAACACTTGATCGATGGCTCGACGGAGCTCATCGACTTCAGCCAGGGTGAATGCGGCGCGCAGCACACACGCGCCCTCGGTCTCAAGGGTTTTTGCAGCAGACGATACGTCATCTTGCTGCGGATTTGCCCACAAATAACCATATTGTCGCGTTAACATTACACCTCCAAAGGCTCAACCACCTTTTGATGATCCTACTGACAAGCGTCGCATCGGTGAAGCTCTGCACCTTCAATCCGATTCCGTTCCACACTGCTCAGCTAACACTTCTCTTCCCTGCGTGCCCCCAGTGACAAGGCCCTATCGCGGCGGATGCTAGGGCGCTCACACTCACAGCGAGATCGGTAATGGCTACAACCACCTGAAGCGTTGCGCGAGAATATCCCTACCCTTCGACAGCCTATCAGTTGCGAACACACCCCACCATCAGACAACCCCTCCATCTTATTGCCGTCTCCTTCATACCTTCAAAGACGATAATCGAGAGTAAACTACTCATCCTTTACGCCTGCCAGCAACACTGCTGGCTTCGACCGGTTTTACCTCATCGCCAATTGCGCTATGGTGCTGTCTTGTACACATGTTTAAAAGAAGGATACATCGAATGAGTGAAGAACAAGCCGTCTTAGTCGAGCGTCGCAGCCGGGTGATGATCATTACCTTAAACCGACCCGACGCCATGAATGCCATCAACGGTGCCTTGTCCAATGGCTTGTGGAATGCCATTCAAGAATTGGACAATGATGATGGTCTCACTGCCGGCGTCATCACCGGTAATGGTCGAGCCTTCTGCGCAGGCATGGACCTTAAGGCCTTCGCCAGAGGCGAGGACATTGGCCCGTTGAATCAATTCGTTCGATCAGGCGCCAAGAAACCTCTGATCGGTGCCATCAATGGTTTTGCGCTTGCCGGAGGCTGCGAGGTCGCCCTCACGTGTGATCTGCTGGTCGCCTCCACCGCAGCAAAAATCGGCATTCGAGAAGTTAAAGTGGGATTGTTTGCTGCCGCTGGTGGTGTTTTCCGACTCCCGGCGCGAGTCGGTTATGCCAAGGCCATGGAAATGGCGCTGACCGGCGAGCCCATCACAGCTGAAGAGGCTATGCAGGCGGGTATGCTAAGCGGACTGACTGCGCCCGAGGATCTGCTAGAGTCGGCGGTTGCGCTCGCCGAGCGTATCGCTGAAAACGCTCCGTTGGCTGTCGCTGCTTCGAAACAGCTCGTTCGTGCAGCAGCATCAGGGGTCGAAGAAGATAAGCTCTGGGAAATGCAAATTCCGCTGCAAAAATCCGTCTTCAGCTCTAATGATGCTAAAGAGGGCCCTGCTGCATTTGCTGAAAAACGCGCCCCCAATTGGACCGGCACCTAAATGGCAAGCCCGTCTATCGTCGGGCCCTCAATTCACTGAGGGCCCTGTCTTGACCAAGCCGCCTAAAACACCTTCCGGCCTAAATATTCCGATAGAGCGCCGAGATTTTATCCACGGCTCGGGGCTACTTGGACTGGGACTTGGCCTTGAGAGCCGTGCATTGTCCTCAACAGAGGGTGTCTTGCACCCTCCAACCTACCCTCCTTCGCTCACTGGCCTTCGTGGCTCGCATCCCGGCTCTTTTGAGGCGGCACATGCCTTTGCGCGCGGTGGTTTGGCTTTGGCCAATCCTAAGCAAGATGTTGATCACTTTGACGCCGTCATCGTTGGAGCGGGTATATCAGGTCTTGCTGCAGCCCATTATTACCGCCAACAGTTTGGCAATGACAAACGAATTCTAATCCTTGATAACCACGATGATTTTGGCGGCCACGCCAAGCGCAATGAATTTCACCAAGGTGGACGCCTGCACCTCGCTATTGGAGGCACGCATAATCTTGAATATTGGCAATTCAGTCACACCGTGAATGAACTCATGGGTTTGCTGGGAGTGGACATTAAAAGTCTTCGCGCTCAATCCGAATTCAATTACGGGCGGACTGGTCGCCATGCTCATTCCATTTGGTTTGACCGACAAACTTACGGACGGGATCAGTTAATCAAAGGCTGCAGCCTGAAGGGTCCACCCTCGGCATCACCTTTGCCCTATCTCGATCAGTTTCCTATTAGCGCTGCTGCCAGGCAGGAGCTCAAACAATTTTATGAAGCCAAAACCGATTGCCTGGCCGATATGACAGCGGATGCTCGGTCTGATTTTCTTCACGGCACATCTTATTTCCATTTTCTGCGCGACAAAGGGGGATTGGGCAAGGAAGCCCTGCAACTTTTTGCCCGGTCCTGCCATGGTTCTTGGGGACTGGAAACCGCTTGCTTGTCTGTCGCCGAAGCACTTGGCGAGGGATTACCCGGCCTTAACCTGGTCGGCGAATCAGCCGATGAGAGCGACTGGTCTTATCCTGCTGCCTTCTTTCCCGATGGCAACGCCAGTATTGCGAGGTTGCTGGTTGCCCATTTGATTCCCAAGATTACCGATCAGGCCGATGCGACCACGATCGCTACAGCGCCTTTCGATTATCAATACTTGGATCAACCCGGTCATCCTGTGCGCATTCGTTTACTGAGCACCGTGACTGATGTCCGGCATACCGACCAAAGCGTAAGCACGACCTATATAGCCGACGGCAAACCGCGTCAGGTGCGCTCAACCCATGTCATCATGGCCTGCTACCACAGCGTGATACCTTACATCTGTCCTGAGTTACCCGAACGACAAAAGCAGGCTCAGGCTTATCAGATAAAATATCCATTAATGCTCACCAATGTGCTCATCCGATCAAGACAGCCCTTTGATCTTCTGGGTATCGATGGGACAACTTGCCCTGGCCGTATGCATGCAGGACTATTTTTGATGAACGGTATCAACACAGGGGGCTACCGGCATCACCTCACTGAACCTGGCGCGACGGTGGTTGCCTTTTGGGGTAGTCTTTCGCCGCCCTCAACAGCCGTCGATTTACGGTCCCAGCTGAGGGCATCACGACAACGTATGCTTGATCTCTCCTTTGAGGACTACGAAATTGAAGTCAGAGAGGTCCTCAATGGACTGCTCGGTAATCATGGCTTTGATGCTGACCGCGACATCCTGGCCATCACCGTTAACCGGTGGCCCCATGGTTATTCACACGAATACCTCGACCTCTGGGATGACGACTATCCTGCCGGACAGGCGCCACATGAAATCGCTAGAGCACGATATGGTCAAATTGCTTTTGCGAACTCGGACGCGGGGGCGAGCGCTTATACGCATACGGCAATAGAAGAAGCCTTCCGCGCGGTGACCTCGTTGGCTTCCAGTACCTAGGGCTAGCAACCATCAGCGCGCCCAGCGTCGACGCCACTAAAGAACCTAGGCCTTCAAAAGGTTTGTTGGCCGCCAATATCGAGAACCCAAGCTTGATTGGCTTCAAACCCTGCGGCTAAGGCAGCTTTGCGAAACCGTTTAGGCGGCTCATCAAGCGGCTCATCCGATAAATCAAACGTACCATAGTGAATGGCCAAAACCTGCTTGGCTCGGACATCCCTCGCGGCAGCAATCGCCTCTTCAGGATTCATATGCGTGGCCTTCATCATGACAGCAGGCTCATAGGCACCGATAGGCACAGCCGCCAAATCAAAGGGGCCATAGAGCCTGCCAATAGCCTTGAATCCTTCAAAGTAACCCGTATCTCCCGCAAAATAAAATCGTTTCTCGGCCCCGATCACAGCCCAGGATGACCACAATCCTCGATTGGTATCCCGCAAACTTCGCTTACTCCAATGCTGGGTTGGCAGTGCAACAATCTCATACCCGTTAACCGTCGCTGACCCTCCCCAGTTCAACCCCTTCACCCCGGTAATACCTGCGTTCAACAGCGTCTTCTCGTTTCCTAGAGGCACCAAGAACTGTGTCTTTGTATTGAGCCTGGCCAGGGATTTTAAGGTGGGAATGTCCAAATGATCATAGTGATTGTGAGAAATCACCACCGCATCAATGCTGGGCAATTCGGCCAGCGAGAGACCCGGTTCAACAAAACGACTCGGACCGAGGAAGGGGACGGGACTCGGCGTCGACGACCAGATTGGATCTGTGAGCAGATTAAGCCCTGGCAGCTGCAGCAACACAGTGGCGTGACCAATCCAAGTCGCTCGTCCGATCGAATCGGTCGAGTCAAAAGAGTCAATCGTCGGCGGTTTATCGGTCAATGGCGCTGCCCCCACGCCGCTGCGAAACATTGTCCCCAAACGACGCATCAAAAACGCGGCTCGAACACTCGGCGGGCCGGTGTTCAGGTCACCAACTCTGTTTTGGTATTGCCCGTTTTGAGACTTGGATGCTGGCGTTATGCCCTCCTCGGCCTGTAATTTTGTCGGGTTAATGACCAGTGACAACATGAGCAATAAGAGGGTTGACGGATTTCGATAGCGCACGCGGGTTACCCAAGCAAAGTTCGCATCATACCTTCGTTAGCCCCTCATACCCAGCGTTTAACGCCTGCTTTAGGGCCCTGAGATCGATGCCGAATCCTCAGCCAAAATCGAACTACCCTGTTCAGGGTTACCTCGGCTACTCTAGACTATTCGTACGCATCATCAGGAGACTCACATGACCCTACAAGCTGTAACCACCTGGGAAGGTACCGTCGCAGGACTGCAATTGCTCGAAGCTGGAGCAAAGCAATCTGCTCCTGTTCATGAAAGCATGGGCGCGAAGAACCCTAGACTCTGGCGTGCCAGCTCGGGAGGTGATAACGAACGCGCTTACTATTCCATCGAATTCGAATCACATGAAGCTTACGGCAAGTTTAGCGATGCGATGATGGCATCGGAATGGTGGGCAGCCACCATTGAATGGATGGTTGCCAACAAAGATGAAATCGAAAATTTAGGTACCGCCGTTTACTACAACGCGATCTAAATCCGCTGAATGAGCTCGGGTAGCATTGAGTCCTAAGACTCGTGTTACCCGCGTTCTCAAGCTACCGCTCTGTTTGAGTCATCCAATGATCGTCCCTTTAGCCCGGCCCTCAATGGATGCTCAAATGACGCGGCCGCGCGCTACTGATCGGCCCAGCAAGGGCTTTTTCAGGTGAGAAGCACTCGCCCCACCCCCTCAGCGCCAAACGAGCGCGCCAAAAGCAGGCGAGGCCATGAGCGCAGCGAGACAATATTTATACGGCCATGGAGCGCCTGTCCCTCGGCACGATTTTGGCCTTTTTCAAAGGCCCTTCGAAGAAAAGCGGCTGCGGCAACTTAAACAGCTCTAAAGCCCTCAAACCAAGTTAGCGCCCACCAATATCACCTGTAGCAGCCATGAAAAACTGTGCAGAACCACCGTCTATGAAGCGAACTGTCTCGACAGATAAAGCGCCGCGGTCTAGGTCAGAACGATTCCCTAAGCGCTCACCCGCCTTGGCCGAAAGGTTAGGCATCGGCATAATCGATAGCACCACCTGCAAACGTCACCACATCATCAATCGAAGCTCGCGTTGTGCGGGCAGCATTGGCCGGCACCGACGTATCTTCATAACCAAAACTCAAACCGTACAACACGGTCATGGTTTCTGGCAGATCAAACGTCTCGCGAACCAAATCAGGATAATGGCCCATAGTGCCTTGCGCACAAGAAGCTAGACCATTGGCGGTTAATGCCAACATTAGGGTCTGAGTGTACATGCCTACATCCGCCGCTGACTGGCCGCCAAATATATCCTCCATGCAAAAAAATGCGACGTGAGGCGCATCAAACAACTCGAAATTTCGAAGGCTAGCCCGGGCCCTACCTGCTTTGTCATCCCAATCAATCCCCATGGCATCATAAAGGACTTTGGCGCAAGCTCGGCGGCGTGCTTTAAAGGGTTCTCCTAAGCGCCCTTTGTCTCGATGATCGGGCCTTGCCGCAACACCGGCCTCTACTCGCGACAATAACTCAGCGCGCATTGCATCCCTGACTGCTCCTGACGCAACACAAACACGCCAAGGCTGCACATTTGTGCCGGAAGGCGACCATCGGGCCAGTTCAAAAACTCGGCGCATCACTGCCCTCGGTACAGTGTCCGGTAGAAAACCCCGAACCGATTTGCGCGCTCTTACCACCGTTTCTAAATCCATTGCCAACTCAATTCCAACTGTTTGAATAAGGCAGCACTATAGCGTAAGTCTTTACGTCAAAAAACGCCGCAACGACAATGGTTTTTAGAACAATATCGAAAAGGCGCTAGAACGACTGGCCTGGATTACAGCCATCGCTTAATCGCTAGACATGCCATGGCTATCTCCATTTTACAGCAGGTACGAGCCTCGATTAAGCTAAAGTCTTGAACCATGAGGCCCAGTTTATGAGCGATCACGACACACCAGCAAAGTCCCTGCCTTGGGATGTCATTATTCACAGCATCGCGGGTGTTTTATGCCTGTTGGTCGGCGGCATCATGGTGCTTGAGTTATACCCTTGGGCGACAACGGTTTTTTCGGCGCTGATGCTGATCACTTTTGTCAGCGCTGTTGCAATCAGCGCGAGCACCAACAGCTGGGTGAGAGGCCATTTCCTAGCAATGATCCCTATTCTTGGTATTGGACTGGGTTACTTGGGCTTTGATTGGGGATTTCTCTTGGCTTACGGTTTACTTTGGTTGGCTTTCGTTCATTTCGTCTCTCGCGGCTTCGTCCAAAGCTAACCCAAAGAGTTACTGTCTTCGCCCTCAGTTGACCTGCCACACCTCAAGCCAGATAAAACTCCCAAAATAGAACTATTCTAGACGCTCCGACTGACGCTCGCTAAGGTTCGATGGAAACCATCAATCGAGGAGCTCCCCCATGTTACGGTTACTCATGACCACCCTTTTATCGCTACCGTTTATGACCTATGCAGACCACCACGCAATGCCTGAAAATGTGGTGGTAGAAATCTACGAGTGTATGTTGAATGAAGGTAGCAGCCTGCAAGACGTAATCGCTTACGCTCGGTCAGACTTTAATGCTTGGGCTGAGGCTGAGGATATTAATGCCAGGACCTTTATCTGGGAGCCCGTCGCCATTACGCCTCCTTATCATGAGGCCGAGCTACGCTGGATAAACTATTTCCCGACTTGGGCTGATTATCACAAAGCCAACAAAGCTTGGACAAAACCTGAAAATGCCAAAAATCCGGCGGCCATTGCAGCCATGACAACTTGCGAAAAGCCCGTCTTTGCAACATCAAAGCCTGTTACCTCAATGCCGAGTGGTGCACCACAGAAACCGCTGATCGTCGGCGTCTGCCAGCTCAATGAAGGTGCCACCATGAGTGATGCAACCACGTATTTATCGGATGCGAGGATGCAAGCTATGAACAAGGCATTAGGCCTCAATAACGGTATGATGTTGTGGGCCCCCGGGTTTGGCCTCAATCCTGAATTCGATTTTTTACAAATTATCGCTGGCACCGATACGGACATGATGGGCTTGTTTGATGCGGTAAGAACTGGCGCCGCCAGGAAGGCACAAATGGCCTTCAATGATCAGCCTGCACCCATGTCTTGTCACTGGGATCTTTCGACGTCTCACCAAGTGCGGATCTAGGAACAATGACCAAGACATCGAGAAACCCTTGGTCTTTGGCAGATCATCATTCGGCTCAGGGTCACCCAGACTTCTGAGCCGAGTGATGATGGCTTGGTTTCGCCGAATAAAGATGAGCAGCCATCACTCAGGCGTCTTCGGCTCTGCCTCATTACCTTACCTCTTTGCACGCTCCATCGGCCCACTGCGAGTCGGGCTCGTGATGGCGCCAAGAGCCCGGCAAACACCGATTTTCTATTGAGTTCGTGATAGGGTCAGGATTTAGTCGACGCGGGATAGCATGACAAGACCCAACATTTTAATTTTTATGCCCGACCAATTACGCGCCGATGCCCTAGGTGCTTTCGGTAATCCTTTAGCGCACACACCCAATATCGCTGCCTTAGCTGCTCGGGGCACTCGATTTACTCAATTTTTTTCGAATCACCCCGTTTGCAGCCCATCTCGGGTCAATTTCATGACAGGCTGGTATCCTCATACTCAGGGCCATCGAACCCTGACCCATCTGATCGGACCAGAAGATCCGAATCTCTTGAAATATCTGAAAGATCACGGTTATCACGTGGCCTGGGCGGGGGCGAGAGGCGATGTTTTTGCGCCTGGCGTCACGGAAGCCTCAACCCACTTCTGCGGATGGACGGTCAAACCGCAAAAAGGTCAAATGGGTATGGGACCACAATACCCTGAGGGGTCACTCGAGTATCACCTGTTCTTGCATGGCCTACGCTCGAACCAAGAACAGTGGATTGATTTCGACGAAGCCTGCCTACGGACCTCGCTGGACTGGATACAACAGAGTCCAAGCAGCCCTTGGTGTTTGTGGGTGCCACTGATCTTCCCTCATCTACCTTTCGAAGTTGAGCCTCATTGGCATCGACGTTTCGAGGGCCAGGAATTTCCGGCTCCCCTTCCGCCTCGAAGAGACAAACCTCGATTTCACCAAGCCTTGCGAGACGCCTATGGTGGTAACGTTCCGCCTAATCTCTGGCAAGCCATTGTCCGAATCTATTACGCAATGGTCAGTCGAGTCGATGATCAACTGGGCCGATTAATGCGGGCACTCGAACTGACCGGCCAACTGGATGATACTTTGGTCTTGTTCTTAACCGACCATGGCGAGTACTTAGGCGATTTTGGATTGGTGGAAAAGTGGCCCTCAGGCATGGATCGTTGCCTACTGCAAAACCCCGTTATTTTTGCCGGACCAGGTATCGCCGAAAACCGTGTTGCCGACAGCTTCGCGGAGATGGTGGATATTTTACCGACGCTTCTCGAGATCGCCGACATCGAACCCAAACATACGCATTTCGGTCGAAGTTTGGTGCCAGTCTTAAAAGAACCCAGTCTTCCACATCGCGATCGCGCATTTTCGGAGGGCGGATTCATCCGACAAGAAACGCATCTTTTCGAGCGACCCACCGGTGAATATCAACTCAAAGGTGATCTGCAAAGAAATCAACCCGATCTTGTGGGACGAGCGATTTGCCTGCGCAACGAGCGATATACCTATGTGCATCGACTCTACGACACGGACGAACTCTATGATCGATCGCGGGATCCCAATGAACAATTCAATCTCGTCTCTCGCCCTGAGTTAGAACCCATCGCACAGAAGCTAAAGAATGACATTCTGACATGGCTGCTTGAGACCGCTGATACCATCCCCTGGGAACCCCATCCGCGATTCCCGCCTATCAAGCACGGCTACCGCACAGACCGATAGCGTCCAACGTTGTCGCTTTAAGCTGGAATCCTCAAGTCAGTCTGTAAACTGACCCTGGGCTACACCGCTACTGTCATAGACAGGTTCCTCACGATCCACGCGATATTTCTTGATGGGTGGCGTTCCCCCCTTACGGGCGAACTGTGCTAAGTGGCCGCCCATGTCACGATACCAGTGGCTATTGAGATGAGCCGATAGTGTATCGGATGACGTCCACTCCTCGTAGACCCAAACCCGGCCTTCAGTGAGATGATCTTGCGTCCACGCGTAGGCGATACAGCCTTCTTCAGCCAACGCGCCCTCAATGTGCGCTCGGGCCGAACGGATAATCTCCGGCACATCCTCGTGTGCCTCAAACTCAATATAACCAGAAATCACGACTGTCATTGTTACTTTCCTCCAAGAATCAACTCTCCCCTAGCATGGGCGCTTCGATTGTTCTGCCGTTCAAGGCGGCCAATCCAACCCGAACCAGCATAACCCAGCTGATGCTTTCATTCAGCCCCTGCCGCTCGGGTGAATCAAAGTGATGCCTATCGCGCCGAATGCCTCGCCCTCGCCTGATTTTCAACCTTGATTGCAGGGCCCTTTGGCTTCCCTCGGGCGCGCGTCCTCTCCTTCCAGCAAGGGCATCTCATGCATTACGCCGGCTTATTGGGCACTCGCCCATGGCACGGCTCGAGTCGGTCCGCAGACCGACTCGAAACGATGCTGATTGGCAGGGCGTCGCCGCTGGGCGATGAACTTACGCACCCGTCGCTTCCGATCCTAAGGACGCGACACCTGGTTTCGGGCTATCCGAGGAAGAAGGGCAGAGCAACTAAAGTTGATGCTGCCACAAGGGTCAATTCTAATGAGGCTGAGGTCATATACACGAGGCGTCTTTTGGACACGATTTGCTCCTATTGCATGTTGCGAACTGAGCTCTTTTGAAGCTCGCTGTTACGATTGGGGTGATGTCATTGATTTCAAGGGCATACCACAAACCTTCTGGCTCGCGCTCTTATCAAGACACTCGGGTGTACGGCACACCATCACGGTTGGACCAGCGTCAGTCACCTCTTCGCCTCGCTAACCGACGACGAGTAGGATGGCGTCAGCCCCGTCTTGATCAGCCATTATTGATCAGGGATAGGCAGCCCCACTGGATTGCTGAACATTCGACAATATCGTCTTCGATTCTCGCGATGGTGATTTCATCGAATAGCCATGCCACGCTGACTGGCCGTCTGACTAAGCTGGCGAGCCTGGTTCCATTGGGGCGGAGACCCTTTCCTAGCAGGCTGCGGATTGAGAAAGGGTACTAGCTTCCTGCTGGATGAAAAAACCACCGAAGTCTGTAGCCGCTTCCAGCGGTTACAGAGTCCTCGTCACCCCTCAGCAATACCCGAAGGCCATTGGCGTTTACCGACTTCGTCTCGCGCGGACAGACTCGGCTAAAGCGTGCAGCGAAGTTTCGGTTTTCGCCCAATCGATACACGGGTCTGTGATACTTTGCCCGTACACGAGGTTCTGCCTATCAACAACATCTTGTCGGCCCGACTCAAGATTTGACTCAATCATGACCCCAAATATCGCGGCATTTCCCCGGGCAACTTGGGTGGCAATATCCGTGATCACGTCGATTTGACGTGCTGGAATTTTACGGCTGTTGGCATGGCTGGCATCGATCATTATCTTTGCATCAAGGCCGGACTTCAGTAACAAGTCAGACGCATCCTGTACCGAAAACATGTCGTAGTTTGCCTGCTTGCCACCCCTTAAGATGATGTGGCAATCCGGGTTACCCGACGTTTGAAAGATCGCAGAACGCCCCTGTTTCGTGACTGATAAGAAGTGGTGTGCCTTGGATGCTGACCTTATCGCATCGACCGCTACCTGCATGTCACCATTGGTGGCATTTTTAAAGCCCACAGGACAGGACAAGCCCGACGCCAACTCTCGATGAGTCTGGCTTTCTGTGGTTCTCGCACCAATTGCCCCCCAGGAGACCAAATCAGCCAAATACTGGGGGCTGATTAAATCCAAATACTCCGTTCCGGCCGGCAAACCCAATTCAGCAAGGGTCGATAGAAGCCCTCGGGCCAGTTGCAAGCCCTTGTTGATTTGAAAGGTATCATCGAGGTCAGGATCATTAATCAGTCCCTTCCAGCCCACGATGGTCCTAGGCTTTTCAAAATAAACTCGCATTATGACCAACAAATCTTGTGCAAGATCGTCTGCGACCCTCTTCAGGCGCTGTGCATAGTCCAGGGCCGCCTTCGGGTCATGGATCGAGCAAGGCCCAACCACCACCACCAATCGATCATCCGCTCCTTGGAGGATGTTATGGATACCGGTTCGAGCCGCATTAACAGTTTGCTGAGCGGTCTCTGAGGCTGGTAGGTCCGCAATTAACGCTTCGGGGTCGAGCAATTCGGTAATGCTTTCGATGCGGACATCATCTGTATTCGACGCCATTTGGGCCACCCTCTTTGTTGCCTAAAATTTGAGCGCCGAATCTTACCATAGCCGAGAACCTGAAATCACATCGATCCATTAGGCCACGCATCTTCTTGAGAGCCTCCTTCGCTGTCTCCAACGGCTCTGACCTCAAGTTTTACGCCCGTCGATCCTACTGAGGTTACCCTACCAAGGCACAGAGGGGATCCTTGAGTGATTATGGCTATGATCTCAGCAAGGTCTGGGTAATAATCAATCGAACACCGATAGAGAACCGTTATGCGTCGATTGATTGTAAAATTGCATCTGATGATCGCTGCCTTTTTCGCCCCGATCTTATTAATGGTGGCCTTATCCGGCGGCCTTTACCTATTGGAGCAAAAGGACAAACGCTGAAAATCCCTATCCCCTTGTCGGATGACCTGATGGTCGCTATTGCTGCAAAACCCACCGAAAAAAAAGGGGGGAGGGGTAAAGCAGTTCTTGCTGACATCGATCCTCAGTACGATTTCGAATATCTCAAAATCAGCGGCAGCATCTTAATCACCCGGCCTACTTCAAGGTCTTACTATCAAGTCAACCTCCAAAACTCGGCGATGTTAACGCGAATAGAGCCCGACTGGATCAAATCCATGATCGAGCTTCACAGGGGGCATGGACCTACGTTATTGAAGGATTTCCAAAAAGTCATGGCGCTCGGCTTGCTGCTTATCGTGCTGTCAGGTTTGTGGCTTGGCTTGACTTCGTCGGCCCTAAGGCCCAGCACCTTGATCACCAGCTCTGCCGGGTTGATCGCTTTTTTGGTGCTCGCTTTTCTCAGCTGCCCCCCTTTTCAAGGTCGACCTCAAGCATCTGTCATTGCCGCAGCTAAGCTGTTCGCTTCGAGCTCCCGCTAGCGACCCGGTGGAGACACCTCTTCTGCTTCATAAAATGTTGCGGAAACAGATTTCGGGGGATGAGCAGCCATCGCAGCCTGGAAATCCACCATATGCGGCTCAGAAAAATGCTTCAATAGCGCGTCCATGGAGTCCCATTTTTCTGTAATTCTGAGATTTTCTGGGTTATTGAGTTCGACAGAAAACGTATAATCTCCACAACCTGGCTCTGCTCGACTCGCCGCTTCCATTGCCGCGATTGCGGGTTGCATTTTCGCTATATTTTCAGCGGTCGACTCA
>Ga0222718_10002706_pt1 | contig 15677 bp, 11 predicted proteins | sample C33_27DmetaG_FD_165045 | JGI IMG/M metagenome (GOLD analysis project Ga0222718, IMG submission 165045) | Estuarine water microbial communities from San Francisco Bay, California, United States - C33_27D | ecosystem: Environmental > Aquatic > Marine > Unclassified | place: USA: California... | reverse complement strand
ACCTAGTCTTTCTGCTTTTAAGTCTTCAAGTTCACTTAATTTAACATCATTCTCATCAAATGTTTTTTCAAGACGAACAGCTCTATCCTCTTGAACCTTTAAGTTTGCCAGAGTTTCCTGAAGAACTGCGTCTTGAGTACTCTTCTCAGCCATAAATTTAGCGATTCTTGCTCTATTTTCTTCACTATCATAAAGGGCTTCTTCTTGAACTTTTAGAAGTAATTCATTTAATGAGGTTATTTCTTTTGGAATTTCCTCAACATCATCTTTTGCAATAACAGGTAGAGTAGATAAAGCAAAGATAGCCAAAAATACAATACCGAATAGATTCAATTTTTTTATAGTTTTTGTCATTTTACTTCCCTTATTCCGCAGTTATTTCTAGAGGTATAACCATTAAATCTGGTGCTGCCTGCTCGTTAGCAATACGAATACCCATTTGAATCGGCGTTCTATATGAACCACCTAACTTTTTCCAGCCATTATTCTTTCTACTCCAAACAGCAGCTTCATCGCCATCTAGCGTTTGATATATATATGAGTTACGACCAATTCTTAAAAAGTTAACCGTTCTATCATCATCTGGACTTACCTTTCCAGTGTATGCTTCAATTGTTCTTCCATATTCATTTTCAATTTCATAAGCTTCTGATATTTTACGATATTTTTCAGCTGGTGAAGCATCTGGATTATTCATTAAATTTCTTAAACCAGCAATTCTTTGTCTTCTCTCATTAATCAAAAAAGGAACATCAAGTTCAACAAAACTATCAAGCGCATCTATCATTTTAAACATTAACGGCATAACCGAACGAGTTAAACTACTTATGCTGGCAATATCTTTTTCAATTCTGACCATTTTTCTTTCTTGCCTATCGATCAAGACTTCCAATTGGTCATTATATTGAGTTAGGTCTTTTAGTTGCTGATAGTTCTGTCTAAACTCTTGAACTACAACATTGGTAGCATCATCAATTACATCAATTTCACCTTGAGCTACTTTACCATCTTTATTTGATTGGGCCAAAAGTGATTTAACTGGATCCATTTGTCTAGTTGGATCTATCTCCTTTTGAGCGTTCACAGAAAAAGTTAATGCTAATACCACAAAGATTATTGGTAATAGATGTAACATTGTGTTTTTATTAAAATGAAAATTTATAATCATTTTGGTCCTCTCTATAATTATCAAATTTGACAATCATTAGCTTACAAAAACTCTAAAAATTATCAAATAAAAATTACTTTAAATTTATTATTATTCCCCTTTTTTTTGCTATTTTAGTTTCAAAAAAAAAATAGCAGGGAAAATTATTAGCAGTCATATGTATTATAATAAACCCTAAAATTATTTTTTTTTAAAAATTTTTAATTATAGAAAAATAAAAAATTTAAAAATTTATTAAAACCCTTGAAAAACAATAGTAATAAATGTATACAATTTGTAAAAATGACGCCAACGTCATTTTTTTTAAAATCAATTTTACGTTTAAAACAATATTAAAATAAAAGAATCATGAACAAAACAACTAAAACCGCCATCATTGTATTATCAGCATTATTGCTGTGGATGTTATCGGGTTTTTTTCAAAACAGCACTAATTCGAGCAATAATAATTCTCTTAAGATAAATAATGATGATGATAAAATTATTAAAGTTAAAGCAAAAAAAATTAAATCAAATTTAAAGCAGTCAAATGTTCTTATTCAAGGAAGAACTGAATCAAATAGAAATGTTATGGTTGCATCAGAAACAAATGGCATTGTTAAAGAAATTTTTGTCAAAAAAGGAGAATTTGTTAAAAAAGATCAAATATTATGTAAGCTATCTAAAGACTCAAGAGAAGCTAAACTAGAAGAGGCAAAAGCATTAATGCTTCAAAAGAAATTAGAGTGGGATGCCTCGAGAGTATTAGTTGAAAAAGGATATAGGTCACAAACAAAGGCAGCAGGATCTAAGGCTGCTTATGATGCCTCAAAAGCTTTAGTAATTCAAATGGAAGAGGAATTGGAAAATATAAACATAAGGTCACCCTTTGATGGTTTCTTTAATGATAATTTAGCTGAAATAGGAGATTTTTTAACAATTGGAATGCCATGCGGGCAAGTTGTCGATTATGATCCAATATTAGTAATAGGTCAGGTTTCTGAAAAAGAAATAAAAAAAATTAAACCTGGTATTCAAGGTTTTGCAGTTCTCTCAACTGGTGAGAAGTTAAATGGTCTACTCAGTTATGTTTCAAAAACAGCTGATAGTAAAACAAGAACTTTTAGAATTGAATTAGAGATTAATAATTCAAACTTTGAAATTAAAGACGGAATTACTGCTGAGTTATTTATCCCTACTAATAAAGTTAAAGCTCATTTAATACCACCCTCCTCTCTAACATTAGATTCAGAAGGACAAATTGGTGTAAGACATATTAACTCTGATAATGAGGTTATCTTTTCAGATGTAGAAATTATTGGAGATGAAAAAGAGCTAATATGGGTTTCTGGTTTACCTGAAAATATCATATTAATTACAATCGGTCAGGAATTTGTTCTTGAAGGACAAAAGGTAAATTTTTCTCTTGAGGCCCTAAATTGATTAATTTTATTGATTATATAATGCAGGCTAGAAGGACAATAGTTTTCCTGATGATAATAATTATTTCAACAGGATCATTAACCTACATTAACATCGCAAAAGATGCTGAACCAGATATAGATATCCCGTTTATTTATGTTGTTGTTCCTCATCAAGGAATATCACCAGAAGACTCTGAACGTCTAATTGTTAAGCCTTTGGAAAATCAATTAAAAACTATTGAAGGTATTGAAGAAATGAATGGTTCTGCTTCAAATGGTTTTGGATCTGTACTCTTAGAATTTGATATTAAATTTGATAAAGATAAAGCATTGGGTGATGTAAGAGAAAAAGTGGATATGGTTAAGTCAAAACTTCCTCAAGATGCAGAAGAACCAGCAGTGCTAGAATTTAATATGGCAGAACTTCCTACAATAGTTGTTTCGCTATCAGGCGATGTCCCTGATAGAACATTATTTTACCATGCAAAAAGATTGCAAACAAAAATTGAATCTATGCCAGGAGTCCTTGAAGCACCAGTAACTGGAGATAGAGAGGATTTGATGGAAATTTTAGTAAGTCCATCTAAATTAGAAAACTATAATATTTCACTTATGGATCTTATTAGATCAATAACAGGAAATAATCGTTTAGTGGCCGCAGGTTCAATTGACAAAGGGCAAGGAAAATTTTCCATTAAGGTCCCTGCAGTTTATGAGAGTGCACAAGATGTTTATAATTTAGTAATATTTTCAGAAGGTGATGGAGCTGTTACTTTAGGTGATGTAGCGGAGATAAGAAAAACCTATAAAGACACCGAATCCTATGCAAGAGTAAATGGAAAACCAGCTGTAGCGCTTCAAGTAAAAAAAAGAATTGGAGAAAATGTTCTTGAGATAAATGAAAAAGTTAGAATTGAAGCTCAAGAATATATTGAAAACCTCTCTGAAAATATTGAAATTAATTTTACAAGTGATAACTCCGATTACATTTTAGAAATGTTAAAATCTCTGCAGGCGGCTGTAACAAACGCTATTATATCTGTAATGATTTTAGTGATAGGGGCATTAGGAATCCGTTCAGCTCTTATGGTAGGAATTTCAATTCCAACATCCTTTTTAATGGCAATAGCATTATTAGCTTTATCTGGTGGATATATAAACATGATGGTTATGTTTGGTTTATTAGTCTCGGTTGGGCTTCTGGTTGATGGTTCAATTGTTATGGTTGAATATGCTGATAGAAAGATGGCTGAAGGTTTAAGTAGATTAGATGCCTACACACAATCATATAAGAGGATGATATGGCCTATAATATCTTCTACAGCAACAACCCTAGCAGCATTTCTTCCTTTAATTTTATGGCCTGGGGTTTCTGGTCAATTTATGAAATGGATGCCATTTATGGTAAGCTTGGTTTTAGTATCATCTCTTTTTTCAGCTCTAATTTTTATACCTGTAATGGGATCAATTTTTGGCAAAACTGAGAAAAAAAACTCCGCAAAATTAAATGATAAATTCGATTTAAAAAATCTTTCTGGATTCACTAAAGTTTACATCGATATTTTACAAAAATTAATTAAAAAACCTATTTTGACAATCATTTCTTCAATAGGAATAGTTGTAATTCTATTTAATCTTTATGTGAGCTTTAATGCCGGTGCTCGTTATTCTGTTGAAGGGGATACAAATCAAATGACTGTTCATATAATTGCAAGAGGCAATTTATCGCCCAGTCAAAAGCTTGATATTGCTCTTGATGTTGAAAATATTGTTAGGACTGTAGATGGAATTAAAACAACCTCAACTCTAATAGGAGGAGCATCTGCTGAACAAATGATCATGAGTGATGGTGAAAGCAGAAGCGATGAAATTGCTATGATGATGATTGAGTTAAAGCCTGTTCACGAAAGAAGGCATGCAGACATTCTTCGTCAGGAAATTTTAGAAAAAACATCCTTACTACCAGGGGTTATAGTTGAGGCATATAAAGTAGAGAGAAAGCCTGAATCCGGAAAGGATATCCAAATTGAGCTCACCTCATCAAATAATTTGCAACTTACAAAAGTAACAAACTCTATTAGTAATAAGCTAAAATCAATGGATGGAATTATGGAAGTAGACGACACAAGGTCGCTTCCTGGTATTGAATGGATTATTAATGTTGATAGAGAACTAGCAGGAAAATATGGAGTTGATGTTTCAATCATTGGTTCGATTGTTCAATTAGTTACAAACGGTATTTTAGTTGATAAATATCGTCCCGACGACTCAGAGGATGAGGTAGATATAAGGGTAAGATTCCCAAAAGACTATCGCCAGCTAGAGCAATTTGATCAATTAAGAATACCTACTCCTGAAGGAGCTATACCATTATCAAATTTTGTTAAAAGAGTGCCTCAGCAAAAAGTAACATCGATTGAAAGATCAAATGGAACTAGAATTCTTAAAATAAGAGCAAATACGATGATTGATCCTATTACAGGTAAGAAAATCCTTCCGTTTGATAAAAATGTTGAAATTGGTAATTGGATTAATGATCAAAATTTTTCAAATGATGTTGAAATAAAATTTGCTGGAACCAATGAAGATGGTGAAGAGTCAGCAGCTTTTTTAGGCAAAGCTATGCTTGGAGCTCTATTCCTAATGTTTGTAATTTTACTCACCCAATTTAACAGCTTTTATCAAGCTGCAATAACTTTATCAACAGTTGTACTCTCTACGGTTGGAGCGTTAACTGGTTTATTAATAACAGGTCAAGTTTTTTCTGTGATAATGAGTGGTCTTGGTATCGTATCTTTAGCGGGAATTATAGTTAATAACTCTATTGTTCTAATTGACACATTTAATAGATTAAAAAATGATGCAAAAAATTTAAATGAGGCAATACTTCATTCAGCCGCTCAGAGATTAAGACCTATTTTATTAACCACAACTACTACCATGGTTGGTTTAACACCGGTTGCACTTCAAATAACAATTGACTGGTTTGGAAGAAGTGTTGAAGTTGGGGGTCTTATGTCTGCTTGGTGGGTACCATTTTCAACAGCGGTAATTTGGGGACTTGGTTTTTCAAGCCTATTAACCTTATTTCTAATACCAACATTGCTAGCTCTACCAAAACATCTAAAAGAAAAAAAATTTAATTTTGATAAAAGATTTTTAAAAACTTTAGAATCACCCAAATAAATAAATATGAAAACTGTTTGTTTGTTTTGTGCATCAATGGATGGGATAAGCTCTCATTATAAAAAAGAAGCGAATAAAATTGGAGATATACTATTAAAGCATAATTATTCCCTTCTCTATGGAGGTGGGGTTCTTGGACTAATGGGTGTAGCTGCAAAATCAGCAAATAAAAAAGGGGTAAAAATAATTTCAATTTTTCCTGAATACCTTGATGATCCTGAAATAATTTTCTCTGAATATCATAGCGTTATAAGAACAAAAAATATTATCGATAGAAAAAAAAAGATGATTCAATTATCTGATGTTTTTGTTTGTTTGCCTGGGGGAATTGGAACTATTGATGAAATAACAGAAGTCTTGTCTAGCGCTGCACTTGGCGAACATGCAAAACCAATTTTTTTAATTAATACTAATAATTTTTGGACTCCTTTTGTGAACCTACTTGATCATATGAAAAAAAATAAGTTTATTAGAACAAATGAAGATAAAAATATAAAATTCTCAAGTCTTAAAAATTTATTCGTTGTTAATGATTTAGAAGAGTTGTCATTACATGAAAAATTTAATTCTATTTAGGCTGCGGAGCTCCATCCTTGATCAATTTGTATTGAATTGAGTCCATCAAAGCATTTAAAGAAGCATCCACAATGTTTGGGCTAACACCAACTGTAAACCAGCTTTTTCCCTCTAAATCTTTTGACTCAATTACTACTCTTGTCGTGGCTTCTGTTCCCCCGTTTAAAATTCTAACTTTATAATCAACCAAAATTAAATCTTTTATGTATTTATCAAAAATACCTAAGTTACTTCTCAATGCTTTATCAAGCGCATTTATTGGACCATTACCTAGACCAGTTGATTCAATTTCTCTACCATCAACATTAAGAATAACCTTAGCTTCAGAATTAAAAGGCTCTTCATTTAATATTCGATCTTTTTTTATCGATATAGAATAATCTTTAACAGTAAAAAAGCTAGGAACGTTGTCTAGAATATTTTTTGCTAAAAGTTCAAAAGAAGCTCCTGCGCCATCATAAGAGTAACCATTAAATTCTTTTTCTTTTACAGCCTCAAGTAAATCTCCTATACGCTCATCCTTATCATCAACATTAATTCCAACGGATGACAAACGAGATAGTAAATTTGATTTACCGGCCTGATTAGAAACAAGAATTTTTCTGTTATTTCCAATATCCTCAGGTTTAACGTGCTCGTATGTTGATGGATCCTTCATTACAGCAGATACATGAAGACCTCCTTTATGAGCAAATGCATTATCACCAACATAAGGTTGATGCTTGTTAGGTTGCCTATTTAAAATATCATCAAGCAGCAATGAAATACTTTTAATATTTTTTAACTTATCTTTAGAAACTGAAATATCATAATTACTTGAGTACCTATCCTTAAGAATTAATGTAGGTAGAAGAGAAATAAGATTTGCGTTACCACATCTTTCACCCAAGCCATTCAAAGTTCCTTGAACCTGTCTAGCACCACCATCTATTGCCGCCAGTGAATTAGCAACTGCATTCTCAGTATCATTGTGAGTATGAATGCCTATTTTTTCACCTGGAAACCTTGAACAAACTTGAGTTACAATTTCGTAAATTTCTCCTGGTAAGGTTCCTCCATTGGTATCACATAAAACAACCCACCTTGCCCCTGAATTAAGAGCGCTTTCAATACAAGAAAAAGAAAAATCATTATTAGATTTAAAACCATCAAAAAAATGTTCACAATCAATCATAGGCTCAATATTATTTTCATTGATAGAGCTAACAGAGTCTTCAATAGATTTTAAATTTTCCTCTAAAGTGACACCAAGAGCTATATCAACATGATAATCCCATGTTTTTGCAACTAAACAGATACTATCTGAATTTGTATCAATCAGAGCTCTTAATTGAGGATCATTATCGGCTGATCTACCTGCACGTTTTGTCATGCCAAAAGCTGTAAACTTTGCATTTTTTAATTTTGGCCTTGATTCAAAAAACTTAGTATCAGTTGGGTTAGCTCCTGGCCAACCCCCTTCAATATAATCTAAACCAAAATTATCTAATGCTTCAGAAATGATAATTTTATCCTGAACACTAAAGTCTACACCCTGGGTTTGCTGACCATCACGTAAAGTTGTATCAAAAATATATAATTTTTCCTTAGCCATTCTATTTACCCAAAAGACGCCTTTTTATTTTATCATAACCTATTAATAAAATAAGCTCTTTTAATTCTGGTCCATCCTCTAATCCAGTAATTGCCTTTCTTAGAGGAAGAAATAAGTCCTTACCCTTTCTATCGCTTAAAGATTTTATTTTTTCAATCCATAAATTCCAGGTCTTTTCATCCCATGGTTGACTAGGCAAAACATCAGCAGCAAGTCTTAAAAACTCACTATCAAAATTTTCTATTTCAACTTCATTGTTTATTATTGTATCCCATTTACTGTATTCGGATAGAAAATCTATATTATTTTTAATTATCTCCCACAAAGTTTCATGAGCAATAATATTTTGATTTTTTAGCCTATCTTTAATTTCTTCAAAACTTAAAATACTTAACTGAGATGAATTTACTTTTGTTAATTGGTCTAGACTAAACCGTCCAGGAGCTCTTCCTAATTTACTTAGATCTAAAATATCTGAAATTTCCTTTAGTGAATGAAATGACTTTATCTCTATTGAAGTTCCTATAGATGTATTAAGAGAATTAATTGCCATTGGTTCGAAATTTTTATCTTTAAGACCCTTAATAGATAAGGCAGCATTTCTTTTTGAAAAAGGATCACCATTTTCATCTACAAGCAAAGGATGATGGCCAAAAATTGGTGCATTTTTTCCTATAGATGAAAACATCTCAATTTGAATACCAGAATTTGTTACATGATCTTCACCACGTATAATATTTGTAATTCCCATTTCAACATCATCAATTACGCTTGGTAAATTATATAAGAAACCTCCATCCTCTCTAACAACAACTGGGTCTGACTGGGCTGATGTATCGACTACAACCTCCCCTCTTATTAGATCGTCAAAAACATTCTTTTTTCCAGAAAGCTTAAACCTCCAATAAGGCTTTCTTCCTTCATTAAGGTATTTATTTTTTTCATCCTCAGATAAATTAAGCGATGCTCTATCATAAACTGGCGGCATTCTTCTTGATATCAATCTCTTTCTTTTATAATCAAGCTCTTCTTGGGTTTCAAAACACTCGTAAAGGAAGCCATCCTCAACTAATTGATTAAAATATTTTTTATAGGTATCTATTCTTTCGGACTGCTTATAAATTTTATCAACTTTTATCCCAAGCCATTTTAAATCTGATATGATTTGTTCTGCAAATTCATCAGTGCTTCTTTCAAGATCTGTATCATCAATTCTTAAAATAAATTTTCCATTATTTTTTATTGTAAAGAGATAATTAAACAGTGCTGTACGAATATTGCCTACATGCAGTAAACCTGTTGGGCTAGGCGCAAATCTTGTAATAGTTTTTTGTGTCAATTTTTATCTCTAAATAAATTTGTGATTGGATACCTTCGATCTCTACCAAAGTTTTTTTGACTTACCTTTACACCTGGAGCGGATTGTCGTCTTTTATATTCAGAAATATAGAGAAGATTCTCTATTTTTTTAACTAAAGATTTCTCATGTCCTCTAGTTACTATTTCTGAAATACTCATTTCATAATCAATTAGACACTCTAAGATGTCATCGAGCTTGTCATAAGGAGGAAGAGAATCTTGATCTTTTTGATCCTCTCTTAACTCTGCAGTGGGTTCTTTTTCAATAATAGAAATAGGTATAACCTCACCAGAAGGTCCTATACAAATTGATGATTTTGAAGAATTTCTCCATTTAGAGAGGGCATAAACTTCTGTTTTGTAAATATCCTTTATGGGGTTATACCCTCCATTCATATCACCATATAATGTTGAGTAACCAACAGAAACCTCAGACTTATTTCCAGTTGTAACAACCATACTACCAACTTTATTTGATAATGCCATTAGGAGTGTCCCTCTTATTCTTGACTGTAAATTTTCTTCGGTAACATCCTTTGGTAAATTATCAAAAAAGGGAATAAGAACAGACTCAAGGCTATTAAAGGATTCTTCAATATCTAAGCTTCCAAGTTCAATATCTAAATTTTTTGCACATGCAGTTGCATCAATAAAACTTTGTTTTGAAGTGTATTTAAAAGGCAACATAAAACATTTTACTTTTTCTGGGCCAAGAGCATCAGCTGAAATAGCAGCGCATAAAGCAGAGTCTATTCCCCCTGATAAGCCAAGTAATACACCAGGAAAGTTATTTTTTATAACATAGTCTCTTAAGCCAAGTACTAAAGCAGAATAAATATCCTCTAAATCATTTTTATTATTTATCTTCTTTGAAGATTCATTATTTTTTTTATTAAATCCATTTTTAACATCAAAATCTATAGTGGTAATTTCCTCAATCCATGATGAAGTTTTTAAAAATAAAGACTGATCAGAATTAATAACGAAGCTTGAGCCATCAAAAACTAGCTCATCCTGGCCTCCAACTTGATTAATATAAACTAAAGGTAAATTATTTTCTTTAACTCTTTGAATTGCAGTTTCTATTCTTAAATTTCTTTTATATCTATCATATGGAGATCCATTAGGTGTAATTATTATATCAGCACCATCCTTTTTTAATTTACTGCATGCATCTTGTTTCCAAATATCCTCACAAATTGGAATTCCTATTTTTATACCTCGAAAATCAAATGTTTGAGAAGTTTCCCCTTGATCAAAGACTCTTTTTTCATCAAAAACACTGTAATTAGGCAAACTCTTCTTTTTACTGATCCCGATAATTTTACCGTTATCAATAAGAACTGCTGAATTAAAAATTTTATCACCTTCTTTAATTGGAGTTCCAATAATAACTCCAATATTTAGATATTTTGTGTAATCAATAATCTCCTCAAGACCTCTTAAACAAGCGTCTAAAAAAGAAGTCTTTAAAACCAAATCCTCAGGTGGATAACCAGAGATAAATAATTCAGAAAAAACAATCAAATCTGAATTTTTTAATTTTTCACTAGCTATTGTTTCTTTAGCTTTAGCAATATTTCCATCAATATCGCCTACTGTATTATTTAATTGCGCAATAGTAATTTTCATTCTTACATCCAAAAAACAATTCATAACTTGCTTAAAGCCTATGAACAACTTAAAGATTAGTATCTTAATTGACTATATGTAATATATCATAAGAGACTACATAAAATATAAATAAAATGAGATTAAAATGAGCAATATTATCAGTAAAGAAATCCATCTCCTTTCTAGACCAGATGGGGAACCAAAAAGTGAAAATTTTCAACTAGTAGAAAACGAAATCAATGCAATACAAGATAATGAAGTATTAGTTAAAAATTTATGGATGTCAGTTGATCCTTATATGCGTGGAAGAATGATTGATAGGAAAAGCTATGTTCCACCTTTTCAAGTAGGCAAAACTCTTGAAGGCGGAGCAATAGGGGTGGTAATAGAGTCAAATTCTTCAGATTTTAAGAAGGGGGATTACGTAAACTCTAACCTTGGCTGGAGAGAATATTTTTCTTCTAATGCAAATTCTTTAAGTAAAGTTAATCCTGATATTGGACCGTTACAAGCATATCTAGGTACTCTTGGAATGCCTGGAATGACAGCATATGTAGGATTATTAAGAATTGGTGAACTTAAAGAAGGAGAAAATGTATTGGTATCAGCAGCAGCTGGTGCTGTTGGAACTGTAGCTTGTCAGATAGCTAAAGCTAAAGGTTGTAATGTTTATGGTACTGCTGGGTCTGATGAAAAATGTCACTTCCTTGAAAATGAACTAGGAATTGATAAAGCCATTAATTATAAAACTTCAGATCATCTAACTAAATCAATACATGGTGCTTGCTCAAATGGTGTTGATGTATATTTTGAAAATGTAGGTGGATCGCACCTAGAAGCTGCTTTGAGCGTAATGAATCTTAATGGAAGAATCGCATTATGCGGAATGATTGAACAATACAATGACACCAACCCAAGGCCAGGTCCAAATAATTTAATGGCGGCAATTGTAAAATCTTTAAAAATTCAGGGTTTTGTTGTTTCAAGTCATTATGACCTTTCTAATAATTTCTTAAATGATATGAAAAATTGGATAGAAAATGACAAAATGAAATGGAAAGAAACAATTGATGAAGGTATCGAGTCTGCCCCTAGTGCATTTTTAAAATTATTCAAAGGTGAAAACTTTGGAAAAATGTTAGTTAAAATTGCTGAAGAGTAAAACAGAAAAATAATGAGCTTCGATAATATTATAGATGACTTTGAGTTTTTAGAAAACTGGGAAGATAAGTATAAATATATTATTGATATGGGCGGTTCTCTTTCAGCTTTAAAAAGCAAAGATTATAATGATGATAATAAAGTTGAGGGTTGCGCTAGTCAGGTGTGGCTAGTTGTAGAAGAAACTAACAAAGAAGGAGAAATATTTTTAAAATTTAAAGGTGACTCAGATGCCTTCATTGTTAAAGGCCTAATAGCAATAATCTTTGCTTTATTTTCAGAAAAAACACCTTCAGAAATTTTAGAGATTGATCCAATGAATGAACTTAAAAAATTAAATTTAGAGGAAAATATTTCACAACAAAGATCAAATGGTTTAAATGCAATGATAAATAGGGTTTTTAGCGAAGCCAAAAAAAGAATATAGTTATTCCTTATGAAACAATTATCTGCAAAAACGTCACCGATAAATAATCTTTTTTTCTATATGATCGGACAGGCATCTTGGTATCTCTCTCAGGGGCTACAAATAGTTCTATTTCCTACAATTTTAATATTAATGCTAGAAGTTTCTCCTTCGAGTTATAGTCTTGCCCAAGTTTCATTATTAGCACCATCTATATTTTTAATAGTCCTTGGAGGGACTATAGCCGATAGAACTGATACAAGAGTTTTATTATGTTTTGTACATTTAATGGCGACAGCACCATTATCTCTAATTTTATTTGCAATTTATTTTAATTTCTTAAGCTATGAGCTTATGATTTTTTATGGTCTGATCATGGGGTGTGCTTCAGCATTTGCATTACCGTCTAGAGAATCTCTTTTAACATCAATTTCTCAGGGTGAAATTCAGAGAACAGTAACAATTGCAATGATTACCCAGTTTGGCTTTCAGCTTATAGGAATGTCTGTTGGTGGATTAGCAGATAACTTAGGTGTATTTCCCTTAATTATTGCGCAAGGATTTTCGCTTATAATGGGTGCCTATTTTTCATTAAAATTACCAAAACCATCTTTTAAAAAAGAACCTTTCAAATTAAAAAAGATTAAAGGCGAAATGATTGAAGCATTTATTGAGGTCAAAAATTCTAAAGAGATTTTTCCAGTTTCTTTATCTATGATAATGGTTGGCTTATGCTTTATGGGAAATAACTTAGTTACCCTCCCATATATTACAACTGAGAGATATGGATTTGGTTCAACAGGTTTTGCAATTGTCTCAGCTTGTTTTTGGATGGGAACTTTATCCTCAAATAGTATTTTAGCAATTAAAAAAGATATTAAGCGCTGGGGGACAGCCTTAATGATTGCTATGTCAAGTGGATTACCAATTTTAGGATCCTTATATTTTGAAATGCCTTTTTATATTTTTTGTTTTGTTATTTTTTCATGGGGTTGTGGCGCCGGTATTGTAATTGCTATGGGAAGAACAATAACTCAAACCTTTGCTGTTGAAAGCCATAGAGGGCGAATGTTATCAGTTTACACATTAGCATTTATGACATCTGGACCAATAGGAGCAATAGTCTCAGGTAATATAATTGAAAAATATAGCCTTCAAACTAATATCTTAGTTACATCCTCTATAGGAATTATTTTTATAATAATATTAAGTTTGAAAACAAATATTTGGAAAATAAAGTCACCTAACTAAGAATATTGTTCCTCATCCCACCAAGGATAGTATTCCGGCATATCATTTTTAACACTATCACTGAACTCTGCAGGTCTTTTATCCAGAAATGACTGAACACCCTCTTTAGCATCAGACATTCTTCCTCTAGCAAAGATTCCTCTACTATCAATTTTATGTGCATCCATTGGATGATTAGCACCCGCCATTCTCCATATCATTTGTCTTGATAAAGCAACTGATACTGGTGCGGTATTATCGATAATTTCTCTAGCAATTTCTCTTGCCGCTGGTAATAACTCTTCAGATTTATGTATCGATCTAATTAATCCTCCGTCCAGAGCCTCCTCAGGGCCAAAAACTTTTCCAGAGTAAATCCACTCAAGAGCTTTTGAAACACCAACAATTCTTGGTAGGAACCAAGATGAGCATGCTTCAGGAACAAGACCTCTTCTGGCAAAAACAAATCCATATTTAGCTTGCTCTGATGCCAATCGAATATCCATGGCTAGCTGCATAGTTATACCAACCCCAACAGCCGGACCATTACAAGCTGAAATTATAGGCTTTAAACACTCAAACATTTTAAGCGTTACCCTTCCACCCCCATCTCTTACACCAGAATGAGACCAGTCAATTTCCCCATTGTCTGAGACTGCACCTTTTCTGTCCTCCCTAGCCTCCATATTAAAAGTATCTTTTCCTGCAGATAGATCAGCACCTGCACAATAACCTCTGCCTGCTCCAGTAACAATTATAGCTTTAACTTCATCATCATTGTTTGCTTTATCAATTGCATCAATCAAATCGCTTTGCATATTAAAATTAAAAGCATTTAATTTTTCAGGACGGTTTAATGTAATAGTTAAAATACTATCTTTAACTTCATATAATATTGCTTCATAATTCATTTTTATCTCCTAGAGGATTTTTATTTAATAAATAAATATTGCATTAATAATAATATAATTTTTAAATAATTAAATTTAAAAAAGAGGAATTAAATGCACCCATATATTCACGCAAAGAAAGACCCTAATAAACCTGCATTAATAATGGCATCATCAGGAAAAGTCACCACCTATAAAGAGCTTGATGAAAGATCAAATCAAATAGCTCATTTATTTAGGCAAAAAGGTTTAAAAATAGGAGATGGGATTTCAATTTTTATGGAAAATAACTCTAGATTCCTTGAGATCTGTTGGGCAGCACAAAGGTCTGGTTTATATTATACACCAATCTCATCAAAACTTACCGCAGGTGAAGTTAAATATATTCATGACGACTGTAACTCTAAATTTTTAATCTCATCAAAATATTTAAAAAATGTTGCCAATGAAACATATGAATTAACAAAAAATACAGAACATCATTACATGGTTGATGGTACAGAGAAAGGCTGGCAATCATTTGAAGATGCTATTAAAGGTCTTCCAAAAACTCCTGTAACAGATGAAGAAATGGGACAAGATATGCTTTATTCATCTGGAACTACAGGAAAACCCAAAGGTATAAGAGTTCCTTTAAAGCATATTCCTATTGATCAGTCTGACGCACTAATGTCTGTTATTGCGCCGCTCTATGATATCAATGAAAATACAAAATACTTATCACCAGCTCCATTGTATCATGCGGCACCTTTAAGGTTTACGATGAGAGTAAACTATCTTGGAGGCACAAATATTATAATGGAAAATTTTGATGCTGAAATGTCTCTATCTTTTATTGAGAAATATAAAATTAATATGAGCCAATGGGTTCCAACAATGTTTGTTAGGATGTGTAAATTACCAGAAGAAGTGAGAATGAAATATGATCTCTCAACACATGAGTGTGCAATTCATGCCGCAGCCCCTTGTCCTATTGAAATAAAAAAAAGGATGATAGAATGGTGGGGAGAAATCATTAATGAATTTTATGCTGGATCCGAAGGTAATGGTTTTTTTGCATGTAATTCCAAAGAATGGCTTAGTCATATTG
>Ga0222718_10002704_pt1 | contig 15685 bp, 13 predicted proteins | sample C33_27DmetaG_FD_165045 | JGI IMG/M metagenome (GOLD analysis project Ga0222718, IMG submission 165045) | Estuarine water microbial communities from San Francisco Bay, California, United States - C33_27D | ecosystem: Environmental > Aquatic > Marine > Unclassified | place: USA: California... | reverse complement strand
ATCCTTACAAACTGGACTGTCTGGCGTAAATCAAATGTTCACGGACGCTGGAACACAAGCTGCTGGTTCTGGACGGTTGTTTACTCCAGATCAGGCAACCATCGATCCTTTTATGAATCCGTATCAGAAGAATGTTACTGACGAAGCCCTCAAAGAAATGACTAGGCAAGCTGATATTCAGCGTAAAGGCATAGAAGCTTCACAAGCTGCCTCTGGTGCTTTTGGCGGTGACCGTGGTCAATTACAGCTATCTGAATTTAACAGAAACCTAACAGATTTAACAAGTCGAAGAATATTTGAAGACTACGCCCGTAACTTTAATCAAGCTACGAACCAAGCTCAAACCGCTTTTGAAAGTCAGCAGAAACGTCAACAAGGCGTTGCTCAATTGTTAGCTGGCATAGGTCAAGGTAAGGCGCAAGAAGCTGTGAGAGGTGCAGGTGCTTTCGGTCAACTAGGAACAACCCAAGCTAATCTAGGCGGTGCGGGTCAAAACATGTTACAGAACCAGATACAAACGCAAACTCAATTAGGCGCTCTTGGTCAACAGCAGTCACAAAGAGAACTTGATGCTTCTCGAGCTAACGCTCTGGCGCAACAATACGAACCTTACCAACGTGTAAACTTTATGAGTGATATCTTTAAGCCTAACATTGGATCTTCTCAAACTACTCTTGGTAGTACTGTTGCTCCGTCAGCTAGTCCTTTATCTCAAGCAGTTGGCGCTGGTATCGCTGGTCTTGGTTTAAACAAAGCATTGGATAATCCTTTTGGGAAATTATTTTCATGAGAAAACGAACAATTCAGTCAGTCTTAGCTAGGCGCCATATGTTTAAGAATGGCGGTATGGTTCCTCCGCAAGCGCAACCCGCTGGTATTTTAGCTTCGTCCCCTTCTCTTGTAGATGCGGTCAGTAACGATGCTCTATCAGACATGGGCGGTGGTACACTGTCCATGGCCCAAGGTGGAGCGGCTGTTAACATGCAACCTAGCTACGTCTTTAACCAAGGTGGAATTGCTAAGTTTAGAAATGGCGGTTTAAACTCTGCTACTGGACCTAATGCAAGAGTATCTTTTTCTTTAAATCCTTCTAATTACGGGGAAATTATACCTACTGGTGGTCCTAGTCAGTTTACTTTAGATTCAAGAAACAGAAAATTTTTATACGATGCTTTGTTAAAAAGAGAAATGGATGCTCGAGACAGAAATAAACTTTTAGATCCCGTTGAAGATTTATATAACTACGTGTTTTCATCTGCTTCAGAAGCTCCTCAAAGGGCTGCCGAAAGAGAGGCGGAAAACAGGGAACGCACTGGAAGACAAGAGGATTCTAAAAACTTTGGTCTAGATACTTATTTATCTCAAGTAAATGCCCCAGAAGATGTTATCAAATATTATCAAGATAGAGGAAACGTTATAAAAGATGCTAATGCATTAGGGATAGACAAAGTAGACTTTTCCTCCGCTGATAAAGCTGAAAGAGAAGATGCCGATGCTGGGATGGGTAACGCTGGTTTAACGCAAGATTATTTAGACGCTCAATCTGGTATGGGCGCTGTTGGAGATGCTGGATTGCAAGTCGCAGGTGTGGACGCTGGTGTTTCCGATGGTGATTTATCTTTGGAAGATGGTATTGAAGCCCCTGACCCTAGCCCACAATCCGTGGTTCCCGGTAAGAAACAAACTATAGAACAAAAAATTGCAGATATACAAGAGTCTGATGATACTGATGAAGGTATGGGCGCTGTTGGAGATGGTGGAGTTTCGCAAGCTCAAGAAGCTCAAGACATGATGTCAGGTATGGGCGCTGTTGGAGATGGTACTACTCCTGACTACGAGGAAAAAGAAACTGGAGGAGACCCCGCAAGTGTTGTTGCTAAAACGTTTAACGAAAAACAAGGGGATCCAGAAACCACAAAAAGAAAAACTAAACAAGATTATATAAATGATTTTAAAGATTCTTTACCTGAATACGAAGGCATGAGCGAAGAAGAAAAAGGCTTTACGATTATGGAAGCTGGTTTAAGAGTTATGGCTGGAAAAAGTCCTGATGCTGTAGCAAACATAGCCGAAGGATTAAAAGGCATTTCTAAAGAATTTGTAAAAGATAAAAAAGCTAAACGTGCCTTTGATCAACAAATTGACTTGTCTGCTGCCAAATACTCTTTAACAAAATTAAGTGAAATAGATAAATTAAAACAATCAGACGATAGAGCTTTAACTAAATTTTATGATCTTTCTAAGGCCACTAAAGATAATCCTTATGGCGAAACGGTTTTCGTATCTAGATCTGAAATATTGGATGCTGGGGGTAAACTTCCGCCAAAGTATAAATCAGAAAGTTTTGTGTTAGCTCAAATGAAAGATGCTTCTGATCTTAAAGCTAAACTAGCTAAATTAACATCCGATGCAGTTAAAGATAAAACTATTGGTTACAAAGAAGCCGAAAAAATAAATAGCCAATTAGATTTAGCTACTAGAACATTTAGAAGTTCTGAAGTTGGAAAACAACTTATATCAGGAGTAATAACTAAAGTTGTAAAAAATCCAAAGGATATACTGGGAGGAGCTGCCGTAGCTACTGATTTATTTAGACAAGCAATGAATACAGTTGGCGTTAAAATTGATAAAAAATATTCTTCTAAAGAAGAGGCGGCTAATGATATTAGAAGAGCATTTCAACTTTTAATTCCAATAACTCTTGGAAGTTCTCAATCAGCTAACTCAATATCTAACAGAGATGTTCAGTTTCTTGCAGACGCATATGTTAACAGTGGGTTTTTAAAAGCTGATGGAAGTTTATCCCTTAGTTTAGCAACGGGATCAGCACCTGTTTTAGTTAAACAACTTCAAGGGGCTATGCAAAAATTTACAGATTCTCAAAATGAAGCTTTAACTATATATGATCGTAATGTTTCGTTAATAAACGATTCTTATAAAAAGGGTAGATTTGGAGTTAAGTATTTTTCTCCAGCCTTAGAAAAGATACGTCCTTCTGCGGAACGGTTTAGAGCAACCTCCACGGGTAAGGGTACAGTCATTAGCAGACCTTATTCCTATCAATTAGATCCTGCTACAGGATTAATGCGTCCTAAAGGAAACAAAGGAACAGCTTTTTCTAATAAATTTTTCTCTCCTAGTAATGCAAATTTTAATAAAATTTACGGAAGGTAAATTTAATGGGTGTTATAAAATATGAAACCCCCAATGGAGTGTTAGACTTTGAGATAGAGGGGGACTCTCCTACAGAAGAAGAATCTTCTATGATAGAAGAATCTTTATTTCAATCGTCTCCACAGGCTCCTAGCTTAGAAACAGGTTCTTATGAAGAATTACAAAAATATTATGGAAGACAAGGATCTGATGGAGAATCAGAAATTAAAGTTTCTAATGAAGGCGAAGTTAAAGACTTAGGGCTTCAGTATTATGTTGGTCGAGGTGACACAGATGAAGAAAGACAACTAAGACTGTCAAATGTTTTTGGTGAAGAAGGCGTTATAAAGTTAGGAACTGATGATTTTGCTTTAAACCTTGATAACATAGCTCCAGAAATTAAACAGAAGTATGGATTAGACGGAAAAACTGGAACAATAAGGTTTAATCAAAAAGGTTTTACAGGGCAAGACGTATCAGCTTTTTTTGGGTCTGAAACCGTTCCTCTGGTAGCGGCTTTAGGTGCAGGATTATCTGCTACGGGTTTAGGAACTATTGCTGGAATAGGATTAGTCGGTGCGGCTGGAGCAATAGGTAAAGCAGTTGACGAATTTATTATAGAAGATATTTTTGAGGGACTTCAAAAACAAACCAATAAAGAAATTTTAACTGATGTTGCTATACAAGGATTAATAGAAGCTGGTGGGGAAGGGCTAGGAAGAGGAATTGGAGCAGGTATTAGAAGATTAATTAAAGGTAAAGGCCCAGCCGCTGATCCAGAAAGAGTTAAAGAGTTTATGGACCAAGGTTTATCTAGAAAAGCCGCAACTAAAGCATCAAGAGAAGAAGAGTCCGTTAGGTATAATAAAATAATTGAAGAAGGGGGCAGTATACCTGCTTTAACTCTTACGGGTAAGCCTATTCTTGGAAGAAGTCAGGCTATATGGGAATCTATATTTCCAAATGACAAAGCAGTAGCACAAAATGTAACGTATGTTGAAGATATATTAAAAAAGGTAGCTTCTGGCGATTTAGCTGATGATGTAGGAAAGCAAGCTATATATGAAAACGCTGAAAAGTTAGCTTTAAAACTTAGTCAACAAATGGCTGACCCTGACAAAGCCGCTAAAATAGCTAACAAACATCTTAAAGATATATTAAAAAAAGAATTTGATGCTATTAATAAAGTATTAGAAGATTCTACAGCAGTTTCTGAAGGATTATCCACCGAATTACAACAAGGATTGCATTTAGCAACTAAGTTGTTTCAATCAGAATCAGGTGTTTTATATAGAAATGCAGATGATTTATTAAAAGGTCAAACAATAGACTTAAAACCTTTGCAAGCTCAGATAGATAGCTTTGGGGTTTTGCAAGGTGGAGATAAAATGACAGGTGGGGTCTTTCAACTTATTAGATCTACAGATAATTTAAATATTTCTGATATACCGGCATTAAGAGCGGCTATAAGAGCTACTCAGTCTGATCCCAGTTTAATGGGAACTCCCGCCTCTCATAATATTGGAAGTATGTTAGACACATTAGATGTTGCCATTAGTAAAAAAGAACAAGAATTAGCTGCAACTTTTCTTAAAGGAAATAGATCTATTGACGATATAATAGACTCAGGTGACGAAGCAATTAGAATGTCTCCTTCTGGTCAAGCTCTTCCTCCTCCAAGCGCCTCTGAAATTAATGACGTTCGACAAGGTTTAGATTTATTAGCAAAGGCTAACAAACATTATAAAGACGGTGCAGATATAATTAATAACGGACTTTTAGACAGCATTACTATCGCGATAAAAGGAAAACATGCGGCAGATATTTCTGCTGTTGTTCAACAAGTTGTTTTACCAAACCAACCTAATAAACTTAAAGCAGTTTTAGATGCCGTAACTCCAGATGTAAAACAAGTAGATGATTTAATTGAAGCCGGAAGAGCTAATCCAAATTTTTTTCCTACTTTAAAACAACAAATATTAAATGGAGACATAAAAGCTGTTAACGAAGCTTTGTCAAGTCTTCAAACCGCTAACAAAAAACAACTTTTAACAGTTCCAGAGGTTTACGCTAAACTTCCTTTAAATGATCCTACTAGAATAAGATTACAAAAAGATTTTGCAGAAACCTTACAGTTATATGATGATCTTTCTAAAGCTGGATCTAAACCTAAAGCTTTTAGAGAGGGCTTTAGAAGTCTTTTAGCTAAAAACTGGATGGACAATGCTTTAATGGTTAATAGAGGAGATGATGGGTTAAACTTGTCTGCGTTGTCTAATTCTTTTGATAATATCGGAAAAGAAGTTCAACAAGAATTATTTGGTGCAGACGTAAATGCTATTAGAAAAACCATGCGAGACTTTAAACTGTTGGACAAAAAGTCTGCCGAAGCGATAAACGATGTAACTTTTGATATCACTAACCAAAACGCAAAACTATGGGTCGACAGAGTAAAAAGTGAAGTTGCAAAGGCCGAAATAGAAAACCAAGATTCTTTTTTTAGAGCACTAAAAGGTGGTCCTTTAGAACCTGACAGGCTTGTTGCTCATGTTCTTAAAAATCCTAAAAACTATGATAAACTTGAAAAAGTTATAGGACCAGAAGCGGAAGAAACTATAAAAAATCTTGTAATGTCTCGAATTGTTTCATCTGGATTTCCTCAAGGAAAAATAACTAATGATTTAGTTGAAAAAGGTGCTTGGGGGGATGCTTGGTTAAAAACGATTAATGATCTTAACAAGTCTGGAAGTTTAACTAAAATACTAGGTAAAACAGAAATAGATAATCTTAAAAGTGTAGCTAAAGCGGGAGAAACTGTATCTAACAGTGTTCTTAAAGGAAAAACAGGTCTTGCGGCGGCTGGTTACGCTGCGGGTTTTACTGGAGCTTTTTTACTTAATCCTTTGGCTGCCGTGGGAGGTGCTGTCGCAATTATAACAGCTTCTAAATTAATGCGGTCAAAACCTGTTATGAAATATTTATCTAGTCCTAGACTAAGAGCATACGAAGCCGAAAGAGCTATAAACGCTGGTGCTGATTTAGGGACTAAAAGAAATTTAGCTGCTGAAAAAATGAGAGAAAACGCTGTAAGAGCAATAAGAACCATTTTGGTAAACGCTGGGGCATACTCAACGGATAAAGGGTCTGACGCCGTTTCTAGAGAAATAGTCGAACCCGCTGTAAGTCAAGTTCAGCAAGCTACGCAACAACAAGCGCAAGCTCCCGCTCAACCAGCGCCACCTGTCCAAGGACCACCGCCCATGGCCCCTCAACCAGCGCCAGCGCCAGTAAATGCAGGTCCACCTATACCTGATTATTTGAGACAAGGACCGGGGCAAGTAAATCCATTATACCAAGCTGAAATGAATAAGCTACTTGGAGTCACTCCATAATGCAGATTTCAGAACACTTTACCTTGGAAGAACTAACGCGATCAGATACTGCCGCACGACTGTCCATTGACAATGAACCAAGTTCACAAGGTATTGAAAACTTAACTCAGCTTTGTGAGAATATACTGGAGCCGATCCGCAGTAATTATAATTTGCCCATATACCCCTCAAGTGGATTCAGGTGTTTAGAGTTAAATAGAAAGATAGGATCATCTGATAGTTCTCAACATACCAAAGGAATGGCTGTTGACTTTGAGGTTAAAGGTGTTCCAAACATGGACGTTGCTTTATGGATCATAGACAATTTAGATTACGATCAATTAATTTTAGAGTTTTACAAAGAAGACCAACCCAACTCAGGATGGATACATTGTAGCTATGTCGGAAAAGACAACAGAAAAGAAGCCAGAAGATTTGACGGAAGTTCTTGGGATAGTCTGCCCTAAGTGCGGGTGTGATAAACCAAAGACCTGGGTCCATGGACACTACCAGTGCGCTGATTGCAAGTGCATAACGGATGGTGATTGCTGTCAGGGAGCACCTATCTAATGTCTGATATAAATTTTAAGAATCCTCAAGGACCTACGAATCCTAACCAAGCTTCTTTGCTAGGACGAAATTTACAAGATGCTATTGAAGTAGTATCAAAAGAAGGGCAAGATCGTATTGATAGTTTATCCGATTTTAAAGATAATCCTGTTGACGCAGCGAAAACCGTAGGGGATGCAGTAAGTACTGGAATAGCAGTGGCGGACGTAGTTGGTAAAGTAAACCCAGCAATTATGGGATTTAAAGCTGCCTACGATATATTGACCTTTCCCGGCAAATATAGCGACCAATCAAAAAAGATTTTGCTAAGTACGGTAATGAAAAAACCCCAGGTGGCACACTTTTACGAAGTCTACCCCTCATTGGAGGTATATTTTCCGCTTTTGGTCCCGGCACCACTCGTCCTGATTTAAATTTAGATATGAGAACTTACTTAGCTCAGAGAGGTGTTGACATAAATGATTGGACAGGGGGCGAACAAGTAGGTGATATAATAAATTCTCCTTCTTTTAACCCAGCAAGCACCCCAGTTACTCAATCAAATCTGGCGCCTACAGAAGATGGATCAAGTGTAACGGATCAAGAATCGTTTGATACTTTTGCAGAACAAGAAGGATTCGGAGTTTTTAACAGAGGTGGGATAGCAAGCTTGTAATGATTTTAAACCAGATTAAAGGCGCAGAAGCAGAATTAATTGTCGCGCAATGTTTGGTGAATATGGGTTACTTTGTATTTTCCCCAGTAGTAAGTATGCAAGGACCAGTAGATTTAATAGCAATTGGCGAAGAAAAACAAATTTATTTAATTGATGCAAAGTATGATGCCCAAAGAATTATGAAGGGACGAAAAAAACCAAGTAGAATTTATAGGGTTAGGACGCCTCTTCAAAAAAAACTTGGTGTAAGAATAGCGTATGTGAACACCTTAACTCGAGATGTTAGATTTGTACCTCAACTAGAATGAATCATACTTACCGCTTTTAACCCAAGCTTCGTAAGAATTTTCTGCCCAAGCAGTAAAGAAATCTACAATAAATTTTAAAAACATTAATAACTCCTATATGTAAGAGCTACTTTATACAGACATAAACATTAAAAGACTATTGCTGGTTATGCATAGGACGCAGACCTATTTAGCATTGCCCCAATCAGTACCTATACCAACATCTATGATAGAAGGTATGGATAAATCAGGAACACAGTTTTCCATCAACTCTTTTATTACTGGAACGTCCTCTTCACTTTTTATTGAAAAACAAAGTTCGTCATGAACAGTAAGCATAGGCAAGTAACCGTGGTCGAAGCACAACTTCATGGCCATCTTGGTTTGATCCGCAGAGGATGCTTGGATCAATCTATTAAGGGACTTATATGTAAAAGCAACTTGATATCTTGAGGGATCTAGCTTCTTCCAACCTTGATCTCTTTCATCGAGAGGGGTTGCTAAAACATCTTCCCACCTCTCTTCTAATCTGTCTTTATGAATAAGAGAACTAGATCCTTTATTGTATCCCTTTAACTCACGCATTGGGAATCGGCACTTTCTACCCGCTAAAGTTTTTATCTCTTGCCTTTCAGAAGCTGCTTTCATAACAGAAGATGCCATCTCTTTAATAAAAGGAACCCTCTCATCGTAATCGTTACGTATTGCTTTAGCCTCAGAAAACTCAATTCCACCCATGACGTTGGCCAACTTACCAATGCCCATTCCATACATAATACCTAAGTTAATTACCTTGGCTGTAGTTCGATCCACGTCAGCAATATCAGCAACCATCTGATGAAAATCTAAATCGGTATTCTGGTACTGATTTACTATTTCTTTTACTTTTTCGTTGTCTCGTGTGGCCGGAGTCTTGGAAGCGTAGTGCATAAGCCATCTAGGTTCTTGAGCACTATAATCAAAGCTTCCCCACTTGCACCCTTCCTCTGGTATAAATAATCCCCGTATCATTTTCTTTATCTCAGGATGCCTAGCTGGAACCTGTTGTAAGTTGGGATGGCTTGAGGAAAAACGTCCTGATACCGTACCACCCTCATCTGATCTCAATTGGTTAAACTGGCAATGTATTCTGCCTTTATACTGATGATTAAGTATTGTATCTACAAAAGTAGTGTTGGCCTTGTTATATTCTCGTATTTCCAAAACAGTCTTAGCTATCGGGTGCGAGTTGTTTTGTAAGAAGTGCTTTGTAAAACTTGGAGCTTCAGTCTTAGCTGTTCTTTCGTATTTAAGTTTGAGAGCGTCAAATACACTTGCTAAAGACGTGGCGTTCCACGGCTCTAACCAAATACCAGATTCATCGTGAACTTTTTTAAGTAAGTCCTTTTCTTTCTTTTCAAGAAACTTTTTAGTTGATTCCGCTTTCTCTAAATTTACCCGTACACCTTTACGTTTCATCTCAAATATTATGGGTAAAAGAGACAACTCCAGTTCCAGTATATTGTCGCAATTTTCTTTAGATAACTTTTCAATCAATACGTGCCAAAGCTGTAAGGTTAATCTTGCATCTGCTTCAGCATATGTAGCAACTCTTGAAGCTGGTAGTTTCCACATTTCTTTTTTAGCGTCCACGCCATGCTGTTCTGCAGCCCTTTTAAGGTCGTACTCTTGCTTCTTCTCCCCTAAATAAGTTGCGCCTAAAGCGTTCAACGAATAACTAAATCTGTTTTCATCAAGCAAAGGAGCCGCTATCATGGTATCCAATACTCGACCCCTTATATGTATATCTTCTGAAAGAAGCCAGCCTAGATCATATTGTGCGTTGTGAAATACGACATCCATACCGTGATCAAGCTGATCTTGCATCCAACGGCATACCGTTTTTTTAGACATGTTGTCACCGCCTTCATGGGCAATGGGCAAGTAAGCATTCCATCCTTCCGCTGCTACAGCGATCCCGATCAACTGACCATCGTCCCTTGACCATCCAGGACCTTTACTAAGCAAATTAGGGTCTTTTGTTTCAACGTCTATTGATATCAGTTTTTCTCCTGAAAGATCTGGTAATAAATCTGGTGGAGTCCAAGTTGTCTCATCAAATAGGTCTTCTTGCATACTATGTTCCTTTTAATTCTTTAACTAATTTATTAGTATAGAACTGCGCTTTTTCAGCGTCTTCTGTCTGCTTGCCTTTGTGGTCCATTCTCCACAAATATTTAATGACTTGTCCCTTTAAGTAAGCGTTAAATCCTTCTTGACCTAATGCAGACTTGACCGCATCCAAACACTCAATCTCTCCGTTAGTATAATGTGGCGGGTGGTTTACATTATCCTTCTTCATATTTCGTAGTATCTCTGTGTTGTAGGTTCTAATATATGTAAAGATTTTTTAGCTCTTGTTACAGCAACGTAAAATACTCTGTGCTCAGACGAAGGGTTTTTTTGGTACTCTTTATAAGAAGCATATGACAAGTCTGTTATAACTAACACGTTATCGCTTTCTCCGCCTTTCATGGAATGTATTGTGCTAACCTTTATTCGTGGGTGCTTAACATTATCTCCTCTGCGGAGAGCATTAAGAACATAGTTTTTTGTATCTAAATCTATCTTAGATAAAGACTTGTGCCACCTTATATCTTCTCCCCACATTAATCCAAGGTTTTCTTGAGCGTACATAAGATTAATTAATTGATCCGATTTTAAAGAAGTAAAAGCTTTTGATCGAGTACTAAACCCTTTCATAAAGTCAACTCCTGACCTCATAAAACCATACATGTTTTTTAAAGCTGGGACGGTTATGCTTCTGCCTTTGACCAAATCTTCCCAAGACATAATCGCGTCATATGTCTGTGGATGTATACTTGTTTTGCCCTTACGACTATATACCCATCCCTCTTCTTCAAGCTGACGAGCATAAAAATTAGCTATGTGATTTGTTCTAGCCAACACGCACCAATTACCTTCCTCAAACGGAACGTCTGAAAAGCTTTGATGATAATGAACAGAACCTTCTTCATCCTTGGGTGACCATGTCTTAGGCGCTCTGTCTTCTATCTGCGAAACTATTCGTTGAGCTTGATCCCAAATCCGTTTAGGTAATCTATAAGACTGTGTTAGTACTTCCTTCTTTTTTGTAGCAGTTAAGAAGGCTTTTACATCAGCCCCTTGGAATCTCATAATGGCTTGATCGTCATCGCCCGTGAATATCTGAAACTTAGGTGTCTTTCTTAATACATTGACCATGGACCATTGTAGGGTAGACAAGTCTTGTGCTTCATCAACAAACAAAGCATCTAAATTAGGAGGATCGTCACGCTTTACAAAGCCCTCAATCATGTCTGTAAAATCTATTTTCTTCTTTGCTTTTTTATAGTCTTCGTAAGCCTCAACAAGTCTAGTTAACTCTGTCCAGTGAAGTTTATAATCCTCTGCTTCTATAAAGCAGTTCTCCAGTGAAGTTTGCAAACTCCTGGATATCTGGTAGATAGACATATAGGCATCCCCTTTAGAGTACCCAATGATATCAAAGTCACTCTCTATAGCTGTTTTACTAGAGTTCGTAAAACTCAAGCCTACGGATTTCCCTATCTCAATAAAATCTTTAGCCGTAACAACATCGTCAACCTTATAGCCCCCCGCTCTAAAAGCCATTGAGTGAAGCGTCTGAAAATAAGGAAGACTATCTTCTTCGAGACCTAAATCCAAGCATACACGCTCTCTACTTTCTTGCGCGGCCTTTCTGGTAAACGACACACAGGCAATCTTAAAAGGGTCCATACCATTCTTAATACAATCGCGCACAAGATTAGAGTTGGTTTGAGTTTTCCCTGTTCCAGGTGGGCCAAGAATTGTTTTCTCTTCAATCAAAACGGAATATCCTGATCTTCTTCAAAAGTAATAGTAGGTAATTCTACTTCAGTCTTATCCATTTCTGGTATATACCAAACCCTTACCGACTTCCAACTGTCATTAGTGTCTTTAAATCTATAGTTTTTAGTGGAATCATCACCGTTATTTAATTCTTTAAGTCTTTCTGTAACTTGACCTCTGGTGTAACTGGTAAAATTATGACGTTTTAAAAACTCTTGAAGACCTGTTAGTTTAAAGTAAGTAACACCGTCCTCTGTCCATGGCTTGCCCGTCATGATCTCTTCAGGGCTTTGGGCTTTAATCCTAGATGTGCAATACATTTCAAGAAGCTCAATAAACTGTCCCTTGTTTGTTAGTTCTTCCGGCACGGATACGTGAGTTGCGTTACCTAAAAGAATGTCTATTAAATCACGCCAATCGCTATCTTTAACCTTGGCTGGCATCTTATACATCTGTTCCATACACGCTCGTTGAAACTCTACCTGCATCTGCAATTGCTTTGTTGATAACTCTAACCTAGAGCCGTCTACGTCTACGAACCAAACGGGAGGTTCTGACTCTACAACGGTCAATCCACCAATAGTCGCGGTTCCCTGACCAGTGCCAATTCCATACTTCCTGGTTTTGCAAAGTGATTTGTTACAATGGCTAATTAACGGTTCTTGCTTACATGTATACATATATTCTTTTTTATCTAACTGACTTTGAATAGTTACAATCTCACTTGCGGGTACAGGTGGTGTGCAATATTCTTGATTCCCTTTTTCTAAAAGCTGTTTCCAGTTGGTAGGGTCAACCATACGATAGTAAACACCTAAATTAAGTAATGTACTGTTTCGGCATCCTTCGGGTATTCCAGACTCAGCTATTTGCTGTAGGCAAGGAGGTCCCAACGGAAGTATTGTTTCATTAGCACCCACCGTGCATTTCATTAAAGTCTCAACGTCTACCCGCTTGTTCTCCGCCCTATCTAAAAACTCTTCAAGAGTAAGGCTTTCACCTTTTTTATCTAAAGCATATCTAGTTGTATACTTAGCGTTAAAGTAAGGAAGGTTTATAAAGTTACCTACATCTCCTCTTTCAACGATAACTTCTTCCTGTTTAGGAAAGATTTCGCACGTTCCCCAACCCAAGGCCGAAGCAAACTCAGAAAGCTTATCTCTAATTTCTGAAGCTGCTATTTTTTCTGACATAAATAAAAATAGATGCGCCCCGCCCGACTTAGATCGACACATAACTAAAGGAAGTTTTAAACGATTAACCTTTTTATAAAGGGCAAGTAGATCTAAATTGTAGTCATCAATATCCAAACAACCAAAATAACACTTGTTGGTCTCATCAATAGGAACACTTCCTACGCCACGCTTGCCATCTAAATGCTGTTCTACAAGATCCAAGGTCAGTGGTTCACGGACCAAGAAACTCTTAGCTTTCTTTTTACCTTCGCGCTGAGTATCCAACACAGTTGTTTGCCCGTGCGCTCCGCTATAACCTCTAAAAAGAGATGAAAATCTTTCTGCTACATTCATAAAAATTATGCCCCCGCTTCTTTAAAAACGGGGGCATCCCCAAACTAGAATGGTATATCGTCTTCCGAAGAAGCTGGCGCTGGTAGTAATTCCTCGCTAGGCGGTGGAGCAATCTGCAACGCACCGCTGGAGATGTTACTATGTAGATCCTTACAATCGGTGTAAGCTTCTACACTTGGAACCATACCCTCATGAGCTATAGACCAAGTATTCCAACTTCCTTTGTCATTCCCGTCCTCAACAGATTTCATTCGATACATGCAAGCATACGAAGGTAGTGTTGCTCCATTATGCTTTTGCATTGTCATCAAACTATTCCATAAACGAGATTTCTTTAGTTGTGTCTTCTTCATGTCAACAATAGCGGACTCTAACGTACCGTCATCATGAACAATCTTAACGTAATGCTGGGCAGTGCGAACAAGTTCGTTACCACTTTTCAACATTTCCATTCCTGTTCCCTGATCCCGCTCTGCTGATCGTACTTCCTCAGAAGATGCGGATAGTTCTCCTACAAACCCACCGCCTTGTTCTCTAGGAATAAACTCAAGAAGTTTTAACTGATAGTAAACGGGTATAACGACAACACCTTCCTCACCATCCCAATACTTATTGGTCACAGTGTTGAATATATCACCACCAGAAGCACCTTCAATAAAGCCAGCTTCTTTCTTATTAATCTGTGGTGACATCTGTTGTATTATTCTGAGAAAAGGTATCTGGAGGTCACTTGATGTAACTTCCTCGAACCCTTTACCAGAGTCTTCTGCAAATAATGCCTCTAGTTCGGCAGGTAGTTTCGCTTCTTCTTTTTTATTAGCCATGATTCTATGCTCCTTTTATCTTAGCTACTGTTCCAATATGTGCGTTAAATATCTCAAGATCGATCTCTTCATTATTTTGAACACGCTCACGTAATAATTTCTTGAGCGTTTGAGGTTCGACCCACGTCTTAGCAGTTGTGTCAAAACCTTGTCCTTCAAGATCAGCCTGTACACTCTTAGCCATATTGTCTTCTGTTACTCCAAAAGAAACTTTTACTTCGTTCTTTATAAAGTCAGCACAACCAATATCGCGTAAGTGTGAAAACGCTACATCTTTTTGGATGGGGTCTTTCGGCAACGTGCCAGAAACAAAAGTTGATAGGCTCACTGTGTTCCCATCAACCACGACTTTTTCCATTCCAACCTCCTGCATCTTTGCAGGTATTAAATCGAATAGATAACTGTCGCGCCTTTTCTTTAAGGATTTGAGATCTTCTTCAGCTTTTGCTACATGCTTTTCAACGTCTGTAACTTGACGAATGAGATCAGATAATTCCCCACCCGTTTCAGTTGTCAAACCTTCAAACAAACTAGCATCAGCTTCAATAGCACTCCATACATCGTCATTCATTAAAGTATCTCCTCTTCAGGTTTAAAGTTCTAAAATGCCACCACGGACACTTATCTTCACTGGGTAATAAGTCTTTTCAAACTTATCCCACTTCAGTAAGCCGACACGTCCACGGTTGGCGTCAGCGGCGATTGCGAATGCAACACCGATTATGGCTGGGTCACCCATTGCTAATAACCAATCATCTTCACCAAAGCCTTTTAGCTTTCTCCGTAACTGAGAAACTACACGTTCAGGATTTATATGAATTTGATCGAAGGGAGAGGCAAGGGGAACAAGGTCACCCCACTTCGCTGCTGATAAGATATCAACTCGAGGGTTTTCTTGCGTAACAAATACAGCCATTATTCTCTCCTTTCTGTAGCTCAGTATAACAGGTATTTTTTATATTGCAATATCTAATATAATGGACTAAGGTAGCCATCAATCATGGCATATGAATTTAAAACAGAACCCTATAAGCACCAATCAGATGTTCTTAAACGTTGTTGGAATAAAGTCAACTGGGCTTTTCTAATGGAGATGGGAACAGGTAAGTCTAAAGTCTGTATTGATAATGCGGGCATCCTTTATGAAAAAGAAGAGATAGATACGTTGGTTGTTGTAGCTCCGAAAGGTGTGTACAGAAACTGGGCTAATCAGGAAATTCCAGCGCACCTTCCCGATAGAATAAAAAGAGAAGTAGCTGTTTGGAGTCCTAAAACAACTAAGGGCAACAAGACCATGCTGAACGAGTTTTTAAAACCGTCAGAAGTTTTTAGGGTATTTTTAATGAACGTTGAAGCACTGTCCACGGACAAGGGTAAGAAATATCTTGAGACATTTTTAAATTCTTCTAAAGCTATGTTAGCAGTG
>Ga0222718_10002702_pt1 | contig 15687 bp, 11 predicted proteins | sample C33_27DmetaG_FD_165045 | JGI IMG/M metagenome (GOLD analysis project Ga0222718, IMG submission 165045) | Estuarine water microbial communities from San Francisco Bay, California, United States - C33_27D | ecosystem: Environmental > Aquatic > Marine > Unclassified | place: USA: California... | reverse complement strand
CGATAAAAATTATCGCCAAGATTGAGAATCAGGAAGGCCTAGATAACATTCATGAGATTACCAAGGCAGCAGATATAGTCATGGTGGCAAGAGGGGACCTAGGAATTGAAACAGACCTTGCAGATTTACCAAATATTCAAAGAAGAATTATGTATGCAAGTGCAAAATGGGGAAGAAGATCTATTGTTGCAACTCATTTATTAGAGTCCATGATTCACAATCCAACTCCTACCAGGGCTGAAGTTACTGATGTAGCAAATGCTATATATGAAGGTGCTGATGCAGTAATGCTCTCAGGTGAAACAAGCGTTGGTAAATATCCTGCTCAATGCATAAAAATGCTTAAAAAAATAGCAATTAAAACTGAGCATTTCAGAACATTGGGTTACGAGAAATTTTTACAAGATAACTCCGATTGGCAAAATATTGCTCAAGGAGCTCGCGACCTGGCGGATAGAATAAATGCAGATGGAATAATTGTTATTACAAGATCCGGTCAAACCGCAAATGTAGTTTCTAATACCAAGCCATTTAGAATGCCAGTTCATGCTTTTACCAATAATCTTGATACTTTTTATCATTTGAGTTTGATCGGAGGTATAGAACCCCATTTTATAAAATCAATTGCCAATCAATCTAATACCATTTCAAAAATTAAAAAAAAGATGATTGCAATCAAGAATTCTAAAAAATCTTTAAAATTTGTTTTTATAGCAGGTGTATACTCTGCTTCTCATACTGATTCTATTCAAATAATTTCTACCTAAAATGTTTGATCAATTGCTTGAAAATACTATTCTGCTCTTTGTTGCGGTCGATCCAATAGCTTTGGTGCCAATTTTTGCAAGCCTTACTCAAGGATTAAATAAAGAGGATATTCGGAAGATCTATATTCAAGCAACTGTGGTGTCTTTCTTTATACTATCTTTGTTTTATCTTTTTGGAACTGCAATATTAGATGTAATGGGGATTTCTATGAGTTCCTTCAAAATTATTGGAGGTTTATTTTTGGTAGCAATTGCATTCCAGATGGTTTTAGAGCAAAGACAGACAAGACGCCAAAATACTGCTGAAGTAGCTTTAGACGACGAATCTATTCAGTCTCTTGCAATTTTTCCCCTTGCAATTCCTTTAATTGCTGGGCCGGGTGCAATGACAACCGCTTTGCTAATAGCTGAGACAAATTCAAATGATCCCAAAGAAATGCTTATTAACTTTGCTCCAATTCTAATAATTATCATTTTGGTTGCATTTGCAATGTGGTTGTCAGCAAGTCTTTCCAAGAAAGTTGGACCAACAATTATAATTGTCATTCAGAAGATATTTGGAATACTCCTTGGGGCTCTTGCGATTGAGTTTGTAGTTGCAGGAATTATTGAATCTTTTAAATTATAAGGATCTCAAGGATTCTCGAACAATTAAATCCGATTTAAATTCTTTTGATTTTGTTTTTTCAGCAAGACCATCAAATTTAGCAATTAATATTTTTGCAGCATGCGCTGCCATTTTTTCAACGGGTTGCTTGACAGTAGTCAAGGCTGGCCATATTTGATGCGCGATAGGGGAGTCATCGAATCCAGCAAGAGATAGGTCTTGAGGAACTTGCATGCCCTTCATTTGAGCAGATTTCATGATTCCTGCTGCCATAGAATCATTGCTTGCAAAAATGGCTGTTGGGATTTTTTCAGAATGAAAAATCTCAACCCCTGCATCAAAGCCTGATTTAAAACTGAAATTACCTTGCTTTATCCACTGGTCATTGCGCTTGATTCCATGATTTTTAATTGCGTCTAGATACCCATTAAATCTCAATTGAGATGCCGAGTGTTTAGGATGACCTTTTATGAACCCTATGTCTTTATGACCATGCTTTATAATTTCTGAAGTTAATTTATATGCAGCCTCATAATCATTAGAAGATACATAGAGTGATTCAGGGTTCATTGTGCTCGGAGCAATTACTGAATAATCTATTTGATGGTCTTCTAACTCTTTAAGAAAGTCTTCCATATCGCTGAGCGGAGGAGTCACAATCAAACCATCTATTTTAAAATCCTCTACAAACTTAATAATATCGGTTTTTAATTTATTAGATTTATAATCGCATTCTTGAATAACTAAATTATAACCAGTATTTTTGCAGGCATTGAAGATGCCGCTTTGCACATCGGCAAGATACGATTTGTTTGGATTGTCATAAAGCAATGCCAGCATATAGGATTTCTTAGACCTAAGACTTTGGGCGCTTTTATTTGGCTTGAAGCCAAGTTTCTTTACAGATGTTAATACTTTCTTTTTTGTAGCTTCTGCAACATTCGCTTCATTATTAATTACTCTTGATACAGTTTTTATTGATACAGCTGCATCTTTTGAGACATCCTTAATTGTAACTGCCATGCTTTTTTTAATTATTATTGCCTTATCTTACTATTTTAACGATAATGTATGTTCTTTGACAACGATATCAATGGGGTGGTGTATTTATGTTGTTTAGCAATTTAGACATATTTATTGTCGCTTTTTACTGTGTTGGAATTATATTTCTAGCTCAATATGTTTCTAGATCTCAGCAAGGTGTTGAAAAGACAGCAGAAGATTATTTCTTAGCTGGACGATCGCTCCCTTGGTGGGCAATAGGCGCGTCTCTGATTGCTGCAAATATTTCTGCTGAACAAATTATCGGTATGTCAGGGCAAGGTTTTGTTGTGGGTATGGCGATAGCAACCTATGAGTTAACAGCAGCGATTGCTCTAATTGTTATGGCTAAGTACTTCTTACCACTTTTTCTAGAAAAACAAATTTATACAATGCCCCAATTTCTTGAGCAAAGGTTTGATAAGAGAGTTAGCCTAGTGCTTGCGTTCTTTTGGTTGGCAGTCTATGTATTCATTAATTTAACCAGCGTCTTGTGGCTCGGATCTCTGGCAATTAATTCATTAACCGGTTTAGATTTATTTTATGGCCTAATCCTTTTGGCTCTTCTTTCGTTAGCCTATTCTCTATGGGGAGGTCTGAAAGCTGTTGCTATGACAGATATTATTCAAGTGGTTTTATTAATCTTTGGAGGTCTATCAGTTTCATATATTGCGTTAAATCAAATATCTGATGGGGCTGGTGTAGTAAATGGCTTAAACCAAGTCTATCAATTACTGCCAGAAAAGTTTGATATGATTTTGTCTTCTGATCATCCTGCATATAAGGACCTTCCTGGAGTATGGGTCTTGATAGGTGGTTTATGGATAGCTCATTTTGCATATTGGGGCTTTAATCAATACATCACTCAAAGAGCTTTAGGAGCTAAATCTCTTCCTGAGGCTCAAAAAGGTGTCATGTTTGCTGCTTACCTTAAGCTTTTAATGCCATTTGTAGTTGTGCTTCCTGGAATCTGCGCAGCTGTTATTTACCCAACACTAGAAAAATCAGATCAAGCATATCCAATGATGATGTCATTACTACCAAATGGTATTTTAGGATTAACATTTGCTGCCTTGGTGGCGGCAATAGTTTCTTCCTTAGCATCAATGACAAACAGTGTTAGCACGATTTTCACAATGGACATTTATCGAAGTTACGTTAAATCAAAACCTTCCGAACAAAAACTGGTAAATGTTGGCAGGAATATGGCTTGGATTTCATTAGTAATCGCTGTTCTTTGTGCGAAACCATTACTTGGCAGCATGGAATCTGCATTTCAGTACATTCAAAATTTTACAGGCTTCTTTACCCCAGGGATATTGGTAATCTTTTTAGTCGCTTTGTTCTGGAAAAAGGCAACCACCTTAAGCGTACTTGTTGCGGCTATTATGTCCTTAATTTTATCCTTGTTCATCTTTCTCGTTTTCCCCGAATATCCTTTCATACATAGGATGGGGGTTGTATTTTTAATTTCAGGTTTTGCATGTTACTTGACTTCCCTTTTACAGGGATATGTTGACCAAGAAAAAGCAATCGATATATCAGGCATTAATTTTAAAACCGAAAGCTCATTTAATTTAAGTGCTGTCATTATTTGTATCATTTTAACTATTACTTATCTTCTTCTATGGTAATTGATCCTAAAGTAGCTTTTTTCAATAGCAGAGTTTTGCTAGTGGACATTGGTGGCACTAATATTAGAACGGCATCTGCTGATATTGGTTCAAGTGAACTTATTAATGCAAGTAAAAATAATTTAGATTGCTTAGGTTCGTTTGATGATATGTTGCAAGAATTCTTAGATGAAGACGCATCAATTAGACACCTGGTTTTCTCTATTGCTGGCCCTAAACTTCATAACTCTATAGAGATGACAAATAGAAACTTTAAGATAGATGCAATCAAGATTCTTAATAAGTTCTCAGTTGATTCCTGTCATATCCTTAATGATTGGGAGTCAATAGGGCATGGTTTATCTCTTTTCAAGAAAGAGGAGATGAACTTTATTAACCAAGGCAATGCATTCAATGAAACAGCATTAATTTTAGGTCCAGGAACTGGACTAGGGGCAGCTCAAGTCATTCAAGACAACACTGTACTTCCCACAGAAATTGGAAATAGCTCATTTGCCATTCAAGATCTATTCTCTGAGCTTGATCTTTCTAATCAAGATGACTTCAATGTTATTGAAGATTTAATATCGGGAGGCGGATTGGCTAAAATTTATTCTGAATTTGCCAATATTGATAAATCTCCAGAAGAGATTGTAGCCAGCTACCATACTGATGAATTCTCTCAAAAAAGCATTGATATTTTTCTTAAATCACTAGCTCAAATCTTATCTGAGTTTGCTTTGGCATATATGCCAGGAAAAGGTATTTATCTTGCTGGGGGTTTAATGCGCTCCTTGAATAAATTCATTGATACAGATTTATTTTTAGAAAATTTTTTAGTTAACAGAAAATCTATGCATGCAGATGCACTTAAACAAATTCCTATTGCATTAATCAATCAAGAAATGACCTGTTTGCATGGCAGTTTAAATTTTATAAATAAAATTAGTCAAAATCGTAATTAAAATTGGAAGATTCTATTTTAAATAATTTAACAGAATCAATTGCGGATTCATTAACATCAAGTATTCACTTGAATGGTCGCGCATCATTTGTGGTATGCGGGGGTAATAGTCCTTTACAGCTCTACAAGAATTTAAGTAGTAAGAATTTAGATTGGTCCAAGGTTTCAATTTTTTTGGGAGACGATAGGGTCCTGCCAGCAGATCATAAGGATTCCAATAATTTTTTAATTCATCAATATTTGATTAAAAATAATGCTAGCGCAGCATCATTCCATGCATTGCTTGATCATAAAGATTCAATGGAGGGTATTAGGCTTCCATTTGATGTAGTGCTTCTCGGGCTGGGTAATGATGGTCATTTCGCGTCATTGTTTCCAGCTCAACTAAATATTCCTGAGGCATTTGATGCAGAAGCTTCTCCAACTATTTTAGTATCCGATCAAGAGCTGGGTTCACCATCCTATAAGAGAGTTTCTATGAATTTATCTCTTCTAACTAATACAAAAAGATGTATTTTGCTAGTTCCAAGTTCTGAAAAGAGAAAGATTGTAGAAACAGCATATACAGACAATCAACTTCCTTTACATTTCCTTTTAACCCAACAGAAAATTAAGGTTGAATTTTCAGATTTAGATTTTTAAGAATGGAGAGACCATGAGAAATTTATTGTTAATTATTTTTTTATTTCAAGCATCAAGTATTTTTGGTCAGGTTGATTGGACAAGAACAAATACTTGTGAATATAAAAACTTTAATAACTTAGATCTTATTGAGCAACTAATAGATGGGATGACAATTGAAGAAAAGGTTGGGCAAGTAATACAAGGTGATTTGGACTTTATTTCGCCGGCAGATGTGAAGAAATTTAAAATTGGATCTGTGTTAAATGGTGGAAATACAGCTCCTAATGGAGATAAATACAGCTCGGTTGCGGACTGGAAAAATCTAAGCAAGGAATTTTATGAAGCCTCTCCTACATATAAAGGTATTAAAGTACCAGTTTTATGGGGTACTGATGCCGTCCATGGTCATAATAATGTTATAGGAGCAACATTGTTTCCTCATAATATTGGACTAGGAGCCACAGGCAATGCTGATTTGATGAGGAGTATCGGTGAGGCAATAGCTCTTGAGGTTTTGTCTACAGGCGTGGCCTGGACATTTGCTCCAACAGTTGCTGTTCCTCAAGACGATCGTTGGGGGAGAACTTATGAGGGCTTTTCAGAAGACCCAATCCTGGTTTCAAAGCTTGGTAAGGCATTCGTGCTTGGCTTACAAGGTGAAGGAGATACCTTGCTTGATAATAATCATGTGATTGCTACTGCTAAACATTTTATGGGTGATGGCGGCACTTACGAGGGAATTGATCAAGGCAATACAAGAATCTCAGAAATTGGATTAAGGGAGATTCATGGCTATCCATATTTCGATGCTTTGGATGCTTGCGCTCAAACAGTTATGGCTAGCTTTAATTCTTGGAATGGTAAGAAACTCCATGGTTATAAAGAATTATTAACTGATATTTTAAAAACGGAGATGCAGTTTGATGGGTTTGTTGTCGGTGACTGGAATGGTCATGGACAGGTTGAAGGCTGCTCCAATGCAAAATGTGCTCAGTCCTTCAACGCTGGTGTAGATATGTTTATGGTTCCTGAAAATTGGAAAGATTTGTTAAGAAATACTATCAGGCAAGTAAAATCAGGTGAAATTTCTGAGGCTAGACTCGATGAAGCTGTGAGAAATATTTTGACAGTTAAGTCCAGGCTTGGATTATTTAACGGAAGAGTCCCTCATGAGTTTAAAGGAAACTATTTGGGTCATCCAGATCATATTGCTCTAGCTCGTCAGGCAGTTAGAGAATCACTTGTGTTGTTGAAGAACAATAATAATCTTCTTCCATTAAACCCTAAACAGCATATTGGCATTATCGGTGATGCAGCAAATAAAATTTCCTCTCAAACTGGTGGCTGGACCATTACTTGGCAGGGAAGAGAAAATTCAAATGATGATTTTGTAAATGTAAATTCAATATTTGAGGCCTTGAGTAAGTTTATTAACTCCTCAGGAGGCACAGTCGAATATTCTAGAAATGGAAAATTTATAGAAAAACCAGATGTTGTTATCGGTGTATTTGGTGAGGAACCCTATGCTGAAATGCTTGGTGATTTAAAAGATGTTTCATTTGTTCCAACCGATCCAAAGTTTTTGCCAATATTGGAGGCTACCCACGCAAAAGGCATTCCGACAATCAGTATCTTTTTATCTGGAAGACCTTTAGTAGTGAATAGACAAATAAATGCCTCAGATGCATTCATTGCTGCGTGGCTTCCAGGCACAGCAGTAGAGGGGATAGGGGATGTAATTTTTACTAAAGATCAAAAGATGAATTATGATTTTACTGGAAAACTATCATACTCATGGCCCAAATCAAAAGATCAAGCTGTCCTTAATTTTACTGATAGCGTTTACGATCCATTATTTCCATATGGGTATGGTCTGACATATCAATCCGATATCCAGATCGATCGAATTCAAACGAATGTGGCATTATCTAAATTAGATCTAGTCAATGTATTTTTAGGAGCTGCTTCTATTCCAGGAAAGGAATTTGTAGTTACTAATACCGGCCCTGAATTTGTAAATGATGATGATTTTCAAAGCATTAATGGAAATATTAAAATAACTAGGTTTGATTATCAGAGGCAAGATGATGCAAAAAATATCATCTTTAAAGATAGTAAATCTCTTCAGGCTTTTGGCATTTCAACAGAATCATCAGTAAATCTTATTGGTATGAAGTCACCTTTTTATGAAATTGTAATGAGGGTAAACACACTGACTAACCCAGTATTATATTTCAGCGTGGGTTGCGGAAATGACTGCAGAGGATCAATTCAGCTCCCTACGGACTCTATGAATGAGTGGTCAACAATCAATATCCCAGTCTCATGCTTGGAGGATGATGGCTTAAATAAAAGTAAAATTCAGGTTAGAGGATTATTTCTTAGTGAAGAGAGCATTAATTTTGATCTCAACTCTATTATCATAAAAGATGGAAAATTAACTGGAAGAGAAGTTGGATGCTAAATAAGCTTAATTCTTTGGGTTATAAAAGTATTGAAATTTTGCATAAATCTGTGAAGTTTCAAGTCTGATATTATCACTAAAAGGATTTGGCTCTTTGTAAAATTGAGTCCCACCTGCATAAAATATTGTATATGGGTTTGGTTTCCATTGTATTAGAGCCTCAAGAAAGTAGTCGTCACTGAAGTCATTTTTTTCAATGATAGTCCTGGTCGATAAAGCACCATCAATTTGATAATCCAACTCAAGTCTATTAATTTCACCGGCGTAGAATTCTTCACCAGTTACCTTATTTTTGAGTTCAGAGTATCGATGGCCTAGAGAAATTTTAAAGTTATCAGAAAATCTAAATACATTATATAGATTGTATTCTGTTGCATCCCCAATCTCTGGATTATCAATTCTATAGGCTATTGAATCGCCTTTTTCAATTTCAAAGCTAGTGAAAAAGCTTTCCGATGGATGATATTGACCTCTGATTTCATATTCAGTTTGTTTGCTATATTGAATACCATCAAATTTCTCACTGGGTTTAACCTGCCATTCAAATTGACCATTAAAATTAAAGTTTGTTTCAAGCTCAATTCTGAATTGATAAAATTCTTGAGTTTTTTGATTTCTATAATCTAATCTATTTCTATTATTCCAATTAAAATTTATTCTTCTAATTGTTCCAGTTGATCTATAGGTTCTTCCATACCAATAGTTTCTACTTTTATAATTGTTTCTTCCAACAAACCCAACATGTGCTCTATACGTTGGAGATACATCTTTGAATCTAATTCCCCAATTTGATTCATCCACAGCTCTCCTCAAACGAAAATTTTTAGTTACACCAGAGTAAGACTCTCCATCCATTGCATAGGTTCTTCCTGCAAATGTTTCATTACTACCAATAAAATCTATTTGACCTTCTTGTGTATTACTTTTTGCAAAATTTAGGTCAAGAGTATATCGATCTAAAAAGTTTATTAAACTATCAAGTTCTACGACTGAGCCTGACCCGCCAATCTGATAATCTCTATTAGTTGCTATTAAGCCAAAATGTGATTTATTCCCTAGATTTTTTTTAAACCTTCCAATTGTTACTTTGCTTTTACCTGCATTACCTAGGAATGATCTGTATTGTCCCGCAGCTAAATAGGGTGAATCTGTATCTGTGGCTTGTAATAAATAGACAGTATTATTTTTACCCTGATTGATGAATTTAACTGCACCCAAAGGATTGGTAATAGATCGAGTATAAACAGTTTGTGAATCTGACTTAAGCAACTCAGAACCTTCAAGAAAAAAAGTTCTTCTTTCGGGGTAAGACATTGCAAAGGTTTGATTAGCCATGATCATTGGAACATCAGACTCAACTTGAGAAAAATCTGGATTTATCGTGTATTCAATTGAGGCAGATTTTGATAGATCATATAGCCCAGTAATGCCAATTTCATAGTCTGGGTTCTGTAATTTGAAATCTTTGACAGGCCTATCACCGTTTTGATTCAAAAATATGTAAGGATATAAATAATTTCTATAAATTTTTTCTGGTGAGCCTAAAAGAACCTCTTCATCTGCCTGACATGCATAACATTGCTCAGCTGGAAGGTTTTTAAAAGAAGCGAATACAGTTTGAACCCCAGCTTCATATGATTTCCTTATAAAACCTATATTCCATTTTTGTATTTCGGTATCTGGGAGCTGGAGTTCTGCGAATGGGACAATTAATTCAGCAGAATAACCATCATCTTGAAATGCGGTTGCAGATTGAAAAAGAATATTCCATGAGTCGTCTGGGCCAGCGCTACTGATATGTTTTTCGTCTAGCTGCACTCCCAATGCGTTAACCCCAATAAGAACACCATATCTTCCATCCCTAAATGGATCAGCCATCAAAGCAACATAGTCTTCATTCCATGTTTGATCTCTATTTTTTAAAGTCGCTCTTATTTTCTTAGGGTCACCATATGCTTTTATTCCTATGTAAAGATATTTTTCATCAAACTTTACATAAGCTGTAGTTTTTAAACCTGCAGGTGTATTTCGAGAGGGCATGACCTCATACTCTAAGTCAAATATAGATGCCTCTTTCCATTCATCATCTGAGATAACCCCGTCAAGAGCAATGTTCTCACTCAAAGTATTCAGCGAAGCGCCAAATAAAAAGATGACAATTAATTTATTAAAGTATATTGTTTTAAAATTCATTATTAAGGACGAATCATTTTAGTGCAAATAGATGGTCGATAGCTAAAAAATTTTAATAATATATTTAAAATAATTCGTGGGAAATTGATCTAATTTCGGTATAATCCCCAACATTATGGCAGATAGCAAAAAGAAACAAACTAAGGTTTATTTAATTCCAGAAAGTGAATCAAGAGATAGTCACACCTATCATTACTTGGCAGTAAAGACGAAGAAGCTGGTTATTGAAAACCAAAAATTAAGATTAAAAAAGTTTAATCCAGCCAAGCAAATCCATGAATGGTTTGTAGAAGCTAAATTGCCACCACATAGTAAATAATCTTTTTACTTTTTTTGTTCTTCTGTTTCATCCCGGTGCTTCTTTAGATATGACATAAAAGGCGTTCCGCCAGTCCCTGTAATAGTTGATCCGCCTCGACCGAATGGATTTTTAATTTGCGATTGTTTGTGTATGTAGGTTCCTGCATATTCAAGATGCATTGCTCTGAACGCCCTTATTTCCTCTAGACAATCATTGTATTTGTTAACAAGTTTTCTTGAATCCTCTAAAAGTTTTTTAATTTGAGAAGTATTTTCAAGTTCAGAAATAAAATTTCTATGCTTTGGCGGCATGTAATCTCTCATTTCGTTTAAATAATGTCTCAGATGATCTTTTGTGTGTGAAATTTGCAAGGCTCCATCCAATGATGGAATTATACTACTTTGCGCACCGGTCTCTCCTCTAAAAAATTGAGGTTTGTTATCAAACTGTCCCTCGTAAACAAGCCCTTTTTTTAGATCAGGGTTATCTTTTGTTCCAAAAATAAATGGGCGCACACGATGATAATAAATATATGGATCACATTTCTCAGGCATTCTTGCAAAAATTGAATTTACTTTTTGCATTGACTCTTCTATCTGTTCTAACAATTTATACACTTCTTGTTCAGATGAATTTTTGTCACATTGTGATATTTTTTTGCATGCCTCTATAGCATCTGATGCAGCATTTTCGATGCATACATGAATTGTGACAAACCAATCCTCATCCACGCCACCTAAAAAATTATTTATTAAACCAACATTTTCTAATGATATATCTTCATCTTTATTGATTAAAAACCAATTATCCAAGCAATAACTTGCATAGCTTAGAATTGGAGGTCTCCCTTGATGATTTGCAGCCTCAACCCAGGGCTCTGCAAGGCAATGGGGTAATTTTCCATGAGGTTTTTCAGCACCCCAAATATAAGCATGCGCCATAAAGCTTAATTGGGACATGGCAAGTTTGAGATCCTGCCCCATCTGATTTACCAATAGCTCTTTAATAGATAAATCTTTCTTTGAAAGCTTATCAATGGTTGTTTGGACTTTTCCTGTCAATAATAATTTTGGGAGATTATTACATATTTCTTCAATTCTCGAACATGATTGAGAGTCTATTGAATAGGATTGTGCAGGCGCATTTTTTGGTAAGAAACCTTTCATATAAATCCCCCCAGATTTTTATAAAAAAGTCTAAAGTAGTATAACGATTTTTGTATAACTCAGTCTTGTTCTTTTCTGATTAGGGTTGATGAAATATCATCTCTGAAGATCTCTTCTCCAAACCCAGAAAATCTTTTAGCTATGTGCTGAGGTATGCTTACAGAATCCAGATCAATAAAATTGCTTTTTATTTTTCGTCCAAATACTAGAAAGTTAATATTGTGACTATTAAATAAATCCAATTGATTAAGCATATCTTCGCGATTTAAATAAAACTTTTCATCTAAAATTCTTGTTAAGGTATCAGCACCAATAATAAATACAGAGTTGGGGAAGAGTGCGGCTTTGTCTGTAAATTTCCCAGCTTTGGTTAACACCCATTCCTGTCCATGACTAAACTGGTCAAGCGTTGTTTCAATTTCATGATATGAAAGAGGAGGCTTATCAGCATTTTGAATGCATATTTCATATGCAAGACCTAATCCAGTTTTTTTCTCAGCGAGCTCACTCATAGAGTTATGCCCTGAATGGAAGGGATTAAATGATCCTGGAAAAATTAGCTCTGGAATACGATTGGATGATGAAACAAAATCAATTTTATTAGCAACCAACTTGACCCAATTTTTTTCGGCTTTAACAGTCTTGATCTTAAGAGAGGAGTTTTCAACCAGCTCATGATTTTGGACTTTGCATGATTGTGCAATCGCTTGGATGATGTGATCAGTAACGATGCGCTCTTCTTCTTCCCGAGTCAGCTCACCTTTTTTAGGGAATGTAAAAGAAAAGCTAGACGAATATTTGTATGTCTGTATAGCGATAAAAAATTTATGCTCCCCCTTTTTTGAATAATTTGTTGCTAGCGAGGCAGTAACTGCTACACCTAAGAGATTTTTTGGATTAGTATTTTGATCAATTTTTTTTGCAGCACTATAGGCTTTTGCTGCCATGCTTAGGGTAGTTCGCAAAGAGCAGTAATGATCTGGCTGCTTGAGTAGATAATAGTCTAAAGATTCTTTTGCATAGGGCACATAAGACTCTAATACTGATTTACTTGCACCAGGTACTTTTAAAAACTCAGATATCGCATTAGTTCCACCACCGCTTGATACTAAAACAAATCTATATGGGGAGGAATGGATCTTCTTAATGATTTCTAAATATTGGGACATTTTAAACTTTAGCTATAATTCTTAATATTTTTGAGTGCATAATTAATTTAATATGAATATTAGCAAGCAAACTCTAGAAAGGGCATTGGATTCAGCCAGTTTTCCGGTTGTTGCAGCATTGCTAGTTCATTTTACAGGAGATATTTCAATATTAGACAAATTACCTAGGCCTAATCAAGCAGTGCTAGGAGAAACTCAGGGATTTCTCTCTAACGATGACAAGCAAGTAATTAAGAAAATAGCCCTAAAAGAAATACATAAATTTTTTTCTACTCATGAAGCTAAAGATCTCTATGTTCCCTCAAATCAAGAGCTTCATAGAATGATGAATTTTATAGTAGGAGAGAGCGTGTCTTCCGAATATATTCCTATGATGCTAAGTGACTTGCATCTCACATCTGGTAATTCAAAATCAGGTTTTGTAACTGCAAAATCAAGTCTAAAAGTTTTGATTATTGGTGCTGGCATGTCTGGAATCCTCGCTGCAATTAAATTAGCGGAGAGAGGAATCAAGTTTAAAATTTATGAAAAGAATGTTGATCTGGGTGGAACTTGGTATGAAAACAAATATCCTGGAGCTAGAGTTGATATCGCAAACCATTTTTATTCATATTCATTTGAAGAAAACCACGAGTGGTCAGAGCATTTTTCCCAACAGCCGGAATTATTAGATTATTTTAAAAGGTGTTTTAAAAAATTTGATATTCAAAAGAGTACATACTTTGAAACTCAGGTTACTGACATGAAGTTTGATGATTCAGCTCAAACCTGGGAAGTAGCTTCCATTAGAAATGGGAAAAATAATCTTGAAACAATCAATATTGTTATTTCTTGTGTTGGGCAGCTAAATCAACCAAAAATTCCTGATATTGAGGGCATAGATAAGTTTGAAGGCAACTTGTTTCATTCCTCGCAATGGCCAGAAGCTGATGTAATTACAGGAAAAAAAGTTGCAGTAGTTGGCACTGGTGCAAGCGCGTTTCAGATAGTTCCCAGCATTGCTAAATCTTGCAAAGAGTTAACAATTTTTCAACGATCTCCTCCATGGATGTTTCCTAACCCAAAATATCATGATGAAGTAGATGAAGAAAAAAAATGGTTACTAGAAAACTTACCTTTCTATTCACGGTGGTATAGGTTTTTACTCTTTTATCCCGGATCAGATCAGCTACTTGCTTCTTTGTTTGTTGATCCCTCATGGAAAGTTAGAAATGATTCTATCAATCAACAAAATGATGAAATGAGGGAGCTTTTTACGGCTGCTATGATATCTCAAATCTCTGATCAATCTCTTGTTGAAAAGGTGATCCCAAAATATCCTCCATTTGGAAAGCGAATGCTCCAAGACAATGGTGCATGGTTGAAAGCACTTCACCTTCCAAACGTATCTTTGCTTGCAGAGGGAGTTGATTGCATAAACTCTAAAGGAATTGTTAGCTCGGAAAAGGAACATGATTTTGATACTTTGATATTTGCTACAGGTTTTAAATCGCAAGATTTTTTTGATCCTATCAATATTGATGGAGGTTCAGGCAGTTTTAGAAGTATCTACAAAGATACACCCCAATCCTATCTAGGAATAACTTTTTCTACAATGCCTAATTTTTTTGCTATGTATGGTCCAGGAACTAATTTAGCTCATGCCGGAAGCATCATCTTCAACTCAGAGTGCCAAATCAATTATATTTGCTCAGCAATAGATTACATGCTTACTAACGATCACAAAGTTATCAAGGTAAAACCTGAAGTTGAAAAGCGATATCAAGATAGATTCGACGAGAGGCATAAAAGAATGGTTTGGCAACATGCAAATGTCTCTAGCTGGTATCAGAACTCGCAAGGAAAAGTTGTCACCACATCCCCATGGAGATTGGTAGAATATTGGAATTGGACAAATAACTTTAATTCACATGAGTATGACTTTTAAATTATTTATTGTTAGCTTAGTTACTTTTTGCGCCTTAGCTAATGCAGAAGAGAAAAGGCCTAACATTATTATATTTTTAGTTGATGACTTAGGATGGGCTGATATTTCATTGAGGGGCGCTCCCATTGACACTCCAGCAATTGATTCCTTGTTCTCCGAGGGCCTTACATTAGATAGATTTTATACAACGCCAATATGTAGTCCAACCAGAGCTGCCTTGATGACAGGCAGGGACCCATTAAGGTTAGGAATCTCATACTCAGTAGTAATGCCATGGATGAATAACGGAGTTCACCCAGATGAACATTTCATGCCAGAATCATTTAAAGCGGCTGGCTATCAAACTGCCATGGTTGGAAAATGGCACCTAGGACATTCTCAGGAAATATTTCATCCAAATGCCAGAGGCTTTGATGATTTTTATGGCCATCTTCATACCGAAGTTGGTTATTTCCCACCATTTGCAAATCAAGGTGGCGTTGATTTTCAACGTAATGGAGTGACTATATCGGATGAGGGCTATGAAACATTTCTTTTGGCAGATGAGGCTTCGAGATGGATCAAAGCTAGAGATAAAGATAAGCCGTTTTTTCTATATATGCCATTCATTGCACCTCATAGCCCGCTAGAGGCACCAGATGATCTTGTAAAAAAATACGAGGACTTAGAAGATACAAGGGAGCTTACAAGGAGCGCAGCAATTGATCGTACTAGAACATTAAATGGTTTCTCTCCAAGCGCTCGACCAATGTATGCAGCTGTGGTTGATGGCTTGGATCAAGCTATTGGACAAGTTTTAGATACTTTAGCAAAAGAAGGGATTGAAGAGGAAACCATTATATTATTTAGCA
>Ga0222718_10002701_pt1 | contig 15687 bp, 22 predicted proteins | sample C33_27DmetaG_FD_165045 | JGI IMG/M metagenome (GOLD analysis project Ga0222718, IMG submission 165045) | Estuarine water microbial communities from San Francisco Bay, California, United States - C33_27D | ecosystem: Environmental > Aquatic > Marine > Unclassified | place: USA: California... | reverse complement strand
TAAGTAATGGGCGGTCTAAAGGAGTGGTTAGATGAAGATTGGGTGCGAATTGATAGCTCGGGCAATATCGCTGGTCCGTGCGGTACATCGAAGAATAAAAGAAATCCTGATAGATGTTTACCTAGAAATAAGGCTCAAAGCCTATCAAAGTCGGAACGCGCTGCAACGGCTCGTAAGAAAAAGCAAGCGGGAGCTAAAGGGCAGCAGGTTGTGGAGAATACTAAAGCTGCCAAGGTAAGGAAAATGGCTTTAGGGGGCGCGGTTGGCTACGAAAGTAAGGCAAAACGCCCTTTCCGCGGCACTAGTATACCCGGAACGGCTGTAGCTAGGGGTTGTGGCAAGGTTATGAACGGTCGCCGCAAGCGTACAAAAGGCTCGGTAACACAATCATGAAGAATATGCGGTTTTACATAGGCAAGGAACAGGAGATATGCCAAGAAATTTTGGCGTGGTCTGCTCATACCTTGCAGAAACCAAATCCGTTTTATAACGGTCTTCCGCCGTGCCCGTATGCCCAAAAAGCTTGGGAAGATCACAAGGTAGCGATTTTGTTTAAGTATGACACTAACTTGCAGTGTTTATATAGCACCATATCTCAATGGGAAGACACGTTTGATCTAGTTATCATAGTAGATATGGTCTTTGATAAAGACCCGGATGATTTTCACGACTATCTAGAAATGCTAAACGATGCCATATCCGAAGGGGTTTTTATCGACAGGGATATTTGGTTGATGGGCTTTCATCCTCACGATGAACCCAATGATTTCATTGATGATAGCTCTTTTATGCAGATGGTAGACGACGAATACGCAATGATTTTTGTTCAGCGTTTGTCTAAGATACAGGAAGCAGCAGACAAACTCGAACAAAAAGGGTATTATGATAATTACTTGGAAGAGTATGACGCGGAACACATCTTCCAAACCCGCAAAGAGTTGTATAGGAGGCTCCAACAATGGCAATGAAACCACGTAAAGTAAAGAAAATGCGCGGTGGCGGCATGGTCAAAAAGATGCGCGGTGGTGGAATGGTTAAGAAAATGCGCGGCGGCGGCATGGTCAAAAAGATGCGCGGCGGCGGCATGGTGAAGAAGAAGTAAGATGGCTACTTCTGGAAGCACAAATTTTGAGCTAGATGTCGCCGATTATGTAGAGGAGGCGTTTGAGCGTTGTGGGCTTGAGGTTCGTACTGGTTATGACCTCAAAACTGCGAAGCGTTCCTTGAATTTGATGCTTGCGGAATGGGCAAACCGTGGTCTAAACGCATGGACTATAGCCCAAAGAAGCCAAGCCTTAACGCAAGGTACGGGTGATTATAATCTTGGGACGGATGTTATCGACATCTTGTCTGTAGTGGTACGCCGTAGTGGAACAGATTATGCGCTAGAACGGATTAGCCGGGACAGCTATTTGTCTATTCCAACCAAAACTACACAAGCTAGACCATCTCAGTTCTTTTTAGATCGTCAAATCACACCTGTTTTAAAACTCTGGCCGGTTCCAGAGAACAGCACGGATGTGGTATACTATGATGCTCTGACACGGATGGACGACGCGGACGATTTTACGAATACAATGGAAGTACCCTTCCGTTTGTATCCGTGTTTGGCTGCGGGTCTTGCCTATTATATTTCCATCAAGAGGGCTCCTAACAGAGCACAACTCTTGAAGGCGATGTATGAGGAAGAGTTTGAAAGGGCGATATCAGAAGATCGTGACAGGGCTTCTTTTAACATTGCCCCTGACGTAGGTTATTTCAGGGTTTAAACATGGCGCGATTTGCTACAGGTAAAAACTCTTATGCTATATCTGACCGCTCCGGATTACGGTATCGGTATCAAGATATGCGTAGAGAGTGGAACGGTTTACTTGTCGGCAAAGATGAGTGGGAGCCTAAACAACCACAGTTAGAGCCATTTCCTAAAGTTACCGACCCGCAGGCATTGAAAAATGCAAGACCGGATCGTGTAGAGCCAATGGACGTTCCCGTTGGAGGTGGTGGCTATCCAGATAGAGGCGTGGCAACAAGACTTATCGGGTCTGTGGGCCGTGTAACGGTGGTGACATGAGTTTTACGCTGACACAGTTGCAAGACGCAATTAAGGACTACACAGAGAATCAGGAGACGACTTTCGTCAACAACCTGAATGTTTTCATTCGTGGCGCAGAAGAGCGTATTTTTAAGAGTGTGCAGCTCAACTTTTTTAGGCGCAATCAAACAGGTACGCTGACTGTAGGAAACAAGTTTTTAAACTGCCCCTCTGATTTTCTGGCACCGTATTCGTTGTCGATAATCAAAGACGATGGGAATAACGAGTTTTTAGAGTACAAAGACGTAAATTTCCTTCAAACGGCTTATCCAAACCCTTCTTCTACTGGGACACCTCGGTATTATGGTTATTTTGATGTCTCTAATTTCATTGTTGCTCCAACTCCTAGTGCCGCTTTGACCGCAGAGCTTCATTACTACTATCGGCCAGCCAGCCTTACCGCAGGCGCTGGTGGTGGTACGACATGGCTTAGTGTCAATGCACCAATTGCAATGTTGTATGGTTCTTTAGTTGAGGCTTATACCTATATGAAGGGTGAGCAAGATATCATACAGAATTATTTGTTGCAGTTTCAGGAGTCTATTGGACGCCTCAAGAACTATGGTGAAGCGCTTGAAGATACGGATGCGTATCGCACGGGGCTTATCATTAGGGAGAAAATCTAGTGTTTAGCTTTAAAATGGAGCTTTCGGATGAGCCGTTTGTAACGGTTCATACTACGGAAAACCGTGGATTTACCCCGGAAGAAGTAGCAGAGCGTTGCGCTGCAAAAATAATATCGGTTTCGGATAGCGCACATCCGGGCATCCGTGATCAGGCTCGTGCTTTTCAGAAGCACATTGAGAAGGTAGTCGCTCACTATATGCGGGAGGCTATCCGGAGTGACCGAACTACGGTATATAATAACCTGAAGGATGCAGGGCATCCTGAATTAGCTGATGCGATAAGGAGACTGTAAACATGGCTATTACACAGGCAATGTGTACGTCCTTCAAGCAAGAATTGCTTGAAGCTCAACACGATTTTCGTACAACAGGCCATACTTTTAATATGGCGTTGTACACAAGTTCAGCTACACTGGACGCCTCAACTACGGACTATTCTGCAACTAACGAGGTTAGCGGAACCGGTTATAGTGCAGGTGGGCAGGCGCTGACTAATGTGAACCCAACCACTAGTGGCACGACAGCGTTCACCGACTTTGCGGATGAAACTTGGACCACTGCTTCTATTACCGCACGGGGCGCAATTATCTACAACACAACTACAGGCGGTGGTGTAAGCACCACGGATGCGGTGTGTGTTTTAGATTTTGGTGCTGATAAGACCTCGACCGCTGGTGATTTCACTGTTCAGTTCCCAACTGCGGACGCATCTAACGCCATTATCCGTATAGCCTAACGGAGATCCGTTATGGCTATCATTGCCGGTTGGGGCCGGGGCACATGGTCGAGTGGAACGTGGGGTGAGCCAATCCCCGTTGAGCTTACCGGGGTCTCAGCCACCGGAGCAATCGGTAGTGTTAATGTTGTAGCGGAAGCTAATGTCCCGGTTACGGGGTTACAGGCAACAGGTAATGTAGGCAGCGTCACAGTCTCCGCTGATGCAAATGTTGCTGTAACCGGAGAAGCGGGAACCACCGGATTAGGTTCTGTAACTGTCGTGGCGGAAGCCAACGTGGCGGTTACAGGTGTTGCCGGTACAGGTAATGTAGGTAGCGTCACGGTAGCAGCGGATGCAAATGTCGCTGTTACTGGACTTGAAGGCACTACAGCTCTAGGCAGTGTTGCAGTAACCGCTGATGCAAATGTTGCAGTAACTGGCCTTTCAGCTACGGGTGCGGTTGGTACGGTTAGTGTAACAGGAGACGCTATTGTCCCTGTAACAGGTCTTTCTGCAACAGGCGGTTTAGGCTCTGTAACGGTAACGGCGGATGCAGGCGTCGCTGTTACCGGCGTCTCTGCGACAGCAGCGTTCCCCGCCCCAATTACTTTCTCTGGGTTTGGTGATGCTCAAATATCTACGGCTCAGTCGAAATTTGGTGGGGCAAGTTTACTTTTAGATGGCTCTGGTGACTATTTAGAGTCTCAAGAAACGTACAATTTTAGTGGTGACCCGTTTACAATAGATATGTGGGTCAGACCCGCTAGTGGCACACAAGATGCGGTGTTCTTTGATTCTAGGGATTCCACATCTAACAATGCGTTAGCTCTTCGCCAAGCAACGGATAATCTGTTAGTTGTTCGAGCAAATGGGACGCTATTTAATGTAAATGGCGTGTTTTCAGCAAATACTTGGGTTCATATTGCTGTTACCAGAGGTGATCCTTTCGGTAATACTTACTCAGTTTTTGTAGACGGCGTTAAAGTAGACAGTACGTTGTTTGGAACAACGGCTACTGCCGCAAACATACATATTGGTTCAGATTTCAACGGCTCAAATAATTGGGCGGGTTATTTAGATGAACTTCGCATTTCTAATGTAGACAGGTATGATGGAAACAACTTTACCCCGCCTAGCTCTGCTTACACTGCGGATGACAATACTCCTACTTTACTACATTTTGATGGCGCGGACGGCTCTACTACCTTTACAAATGACGGGTTTGTCCAAGCCGTAACAGTAACCGCTGATGCAAATGTATCGGTTACAGGTGAAGAAGCAACAAGCGGTCTAGGCACGGTCACGGTAGCTGGGGATGCTGTCATACCAGCTACAGGATTGCAAGTAACTGCAAATCTTGGTACTGTAACAGCAAAAGCAGACGCAAATGTAGCGGTCACAGGCGTGTCTGCAACAGGAGAAATAGGCAACGTCTTCATTTGGAGTCAAATTATACCGAGCCAGAACCCAAGTTGGGGAGGAATTTCGCCCTCGCAGTCGCCAAGCTGGACAGAGACGACACCATCTCAGACGCCAAACTGGACGGATATTGCCGCATAGGAGACATAAATGCCCAGTGTGTTTACTACCAACTTTGCGATAGAGCAACCGGCTACTGGTGAACAGTCCGGTACGTGGGGCACTACGGCCAATTACAACTTTGATATTTTTGACCGTTTAGCTGGTTTTAAGTCGGTTACGCTTTCCAGCACCAGTTCTACCCTTACCGTTCGGCCCTCTACCCCTTCACAAGGCGCAAGTAACGTCGAAGATGGTATGTTTAGGGCTATTAAGTTTGTGGATGGTGGTGATCTAGGTGGTACTGTTACACTTACTGTTGGTCCGAACACGTCTGCGGCGTTTTTCCTTTTCCAAAACGCGCTTTCTGGTAGCCGGGATATTACTGTAACACAGGGTTCTGGTGGTAATGCTACCATAGTAAACGGTCAAACGGCTATCGTTTATTGTGATGGCGCAGGAGCAGGGGCTCTTGTTTATAGTTTAGGTGATAATTTAGCTATGTCGAACGCTAAAATCACAGGTGGTTCAATTACAGGTATCACCGATTTAGCGGTAGCGGACGGTGGTACGGGGGCAAGTACGGCGGCTGCCGCCCGCACTAATTTAGATGTAGACCAAGCTGGTACAGCGGTCGCACTGGCAATAGCACTGGGGTAATGTAGATGGCTAATAGCTTTAAACGCAAACTTTCTCGCAGCATTGGCACATCGCTTACTGCTGTAGGTTCTTATACAGTACCGTCTTCGACGGAGGTGACTGTTATTGGACTGGATTTGGCTAACCGGACGGCTAGTCAGATACTTGTTGATGTCACGCTCAATGACGCATCGAATGACACATACTTGATTTACCAAGCGCCTATACCAAGCGGCGGCTCGTTAGTCGTGGTCGGCGGCGATCAGAAAGTTGTGCTTGAGGTAGGTGACAGTATTAAGGTAAAATCAGATACAGCTAGTTCTGTAGATGTTGTGATGTCGATTCTGGAGATCACCTGATGCCTTATTTAGGTAATGCCCCGGCGGAAGCCTACTCACAAATAAGCTACCAAGACCTAACAGGTGGTTCTGGTACGAGCTTCACGCTCGACTACCCCGCAGGCAGTGCTGGTGAGATCGAAGTTTTCGTCAACAACGTGAGGCAGGAGCCAACTGTAGCCTATACGGTATCTGGCACTTCGTTGACTATGACCGGAAGTATTGCCGCCACTGATGATTTCTATGTGGTATTTCAAGGTAAAGCCCAGCAGACCATTGGCATACCTGAGAAGCAGACTGATGGTACATATGTGTTTGGTGATTCAGTAACTATCGACGCTGATGGGGCTACAGTACTAACGGTGGACCGAGCCAGTTCTGACGGTACGATTATCGATGTTCAGAAAGACGGCACCAGTGTGGGCAGTATTGGGACCAACAGTAGTAGAACTTATATTGGCAGTGGTAGTGGTCAGTCAGGATTAAAGTTTAATACAGGTGCTATCGTCCCAGTGTCTGGAGCTGACGGTGCTAATAACGATGCAGCTTACAATTTAGGGGTATCAACCGCTCGTTTTACTAACCTCTACCTCTCTGGCGGCGTGTATCTCGGCGGGACAGGGTCGGCAAATCTGCTGGATGACTACGAAGAAGGGACTTGGACGCCTACTTATACATCAAATAGTACAAACCCAACTTTTACACCGAATTTACAAGACGGAAGATATACTAAAATAGGTAGAACTGTGATTGCATCCTTTAGGTTACGGGGTGCTGTTACTGGAACAAAGGTAGGGTCTTTGAGAATAAGTGGGTTGCCCTTTACATCCGCAGGAGACAGTGCAGGTAGTGGCGGTTCAATCCGTCTAACAGAAAACTTTGGGACAACCTCGTACCCCGCGTCAATAGCTGTTGGAAACAACACTACAGAAATTATACCCACCACTTATGATAGCTCAGACCCAAGAGCGGGATTGTTCACTGGAATACTCGTGTCAAGCACGAGTGCATCAGCTAGTGGAAACTACATATTAGGTCAAGTTGTCTATGACATTTAATCACCCCTGTTGGATCACAGGGTAGTCAGTCCACAGCCATAAGGAGATAAAAAATGGCACTTACAGAAAGAACAGTTGAAGACAAAATTGAAATCGTAGGTGACTACAAGCACATCCAAGTGCGTACAGCCACCGTTATCGAGCGCGACGGTGCAGAAATCAGCCGCAGCTTTAGCCGCCATGTCGTAAGTCCCGGTGACGATGTATCCGGTGAAAGCGCAGAGGTTCAAGCCATAGCAGCAGCCGTTCACACTGCTGAAGTAATCGCTGCGTATCAAGCGCATGTAGCCAGCCAAGAGGTATAACCAATGTCCAAAGCCCGTGACTTAGCCGACGGTACGTTCGACACAGATACGCTAGTAGTCGATGCTGCTAACAATCGGGTTGGCATTGGTACGGCGTCGCCTGCAACTAAATTTACTGTGCAAGGTCCGACAACAGCAAATAATATAGAAATAAGCGGAGAATGGATACAAAGTTTTAACAGAGGTGGTAGTCCCGGTTATCAAGTGCTGCCCATATATGCAAGTGCTGTAACGATGCCAGTTCAACCCGCGTTTGATGCGTATATTAGTGGGAGTAATCCCGGTTTTGGAACTACCCCCGCGTTAGCGCCTTACAACGCTACAAATTTTAATACTGGAAATCACTACGACACAACTAACCAAAGGTTTGTAGCTCCTGTTGCTGGTCGTTACCTATTCCGTAACACTTTAAGTGTTTATGGCGTAACTTCGGGAAATTGGTTTAGAGCAATATTTTACAAAAACGGTAGTGTGTTTAAGTTTGGTCAGTGGATATATTCTGCTGCTACTAGTAATGATCAACAAATAGAAAGTACTTTATTAGCAGATTTAGTAGCAAACGATTATATAGACGTTAGGGTTCAATCGCAGGACACTAGTTTTAATATGTCTGCTGGTAGTTCTTACGGATCATTTAGTGGGTTTTTAGTGGGATAAAGGAGACAATTATGCCAGACGTAACAGTAACATTAACAGACACTCAATACAAAGGTCTGGAATATGCAGCACTTTCTCCTCAAGATTGGGCAGACAACGCCCTTACAAACCGCGCACGTATTGCCAATGACGAGATCGTTAACCTGACCGTTCAGCATTGTCTAGATAACGGAATACAGGTGCCAGCAACTCGTGAAGAGATTGTAGCGTATGCGTTTGCCAATGATGTCGTGAAAACGGCGGCAGAGCGTCAGGCAGAGGCAGAAGCGGCAATGGCTGAAACGCAAGAGGTATAACTAAATGCCCTACATAGGTAACTCACCAGCAAACAACGTCAGAGGTCGGTTCTACTACACGGCTTCTGCTTCTCAGACTTTGTTCAGTGGCGCAGACAGCAACGGTAAGACACTTGCGTACCAAGACGGCGGCTATGTAGACGTATACCTTAACGGCGTACTGTTGCAGGACACTATCGACTACACGGCTACGACTAAGACCTCCATAAATTTAGTATCGGGTGCCACGGCTGGTGATCTGGTTGAGATTGTAGCTTACGGTATTTTCTCGGTAGCTGATACAGTGTCTGCGTTAAGTGGTGGTACGTTTGAGGGCAATGTAGCAATCGAAGCTGACTTAACCGTTGATACCAATACGCTCTATGTTGATAGCACGAACAATCGGGTTGGCATTGGGACTGCGTCGCCTGTATCAAAATTGTCGATTCAAAGCCCTTCTGGACAGAACGCACTTCTAGAAATTGCTGCAAATGGAAATACTCTTGGATCAACGAGTGCGTTGTATGGTCAGGATGCGGTTGGAAATGCGTATGCTTGGCAAAGGCTTAATGGCCCTCTTTTGTTTGGTACTAACAACTCAGAACGCGCGCGCATCAACAGCAGCGGCGCTGTGCTGGTGGGGACTACTGACGACAGTGTCTATAATAACAGCGGTTCTGGAACAGGAATTAATCTACAAAACTTTGGTAATATTGCAGTAGCCAGAGATGGTAATGACTGCATGGTTTTGAATCGTCTTAACTCGGACGGTTCTATTGCCTTGTTCAACAAAGACGGCAGCAGTGTGGGCAGTATCGCAAGCGGAAGTGGTCGTTTAGCTATTGGTGATCGTTCCGCGTCTCTACGTTTTGTGGACGCATCTCAAAAACGTATTTCTCCCTACAACATAACAAGTCTGAGCGATTATGATGGTTTGACAGACTTAGGCGAGTCTGGGAGTCGATTTCAGGATATTTTCGCCACGAATGGTACTATTCAGACTTCTGACGCTAACGAAAAACAGCAGATAGCCTTACTAACTGACGATGAAATAACCGCTGCAAAAGCTATTAGCAAACTGTTCAAGACGTTCAAATGGAATAGTGCAGTAGAAGCCAAAGGCGACGCAGCTAGAACACACACTGGCGTCATAGCACAGGAAGTCCAACAAGTAATGACCGATGCTGGCTTGGATGCTGGCAATTATGCTTTCTTCATTCGAGGTGTTTGGTGGGAAACACAGACAGAAGTTCCTGCTGTAGCTGAAGAGCTTGACGAAGACGGTAACGTAATCACTGAAGCCAAAGAAGCCTACACCCGCACAGAAACCTACGACACTGCTGAAGAAGCTCCAGAGGGTGCAACAGAGCGTACTCGGTTAGGTATCAGGTATCCAGAGTTATTGGCGTTCATCGGCGCTGCAACTGAACAACGACTAGCATCTATTGAAGCACGACTTGACGCACTGGAGACCGCATAATGGCACTCAGCACAATCCAGAACAACAGCTTTGCAGACACAGCGGTACATGGGTATCGGAACCTTGTGATCAATGGTGCTATGGTTATAAGCGAACGCTACGGAACCGCAGTGCAATCGCCTGCACCAAGTGGATACGGTATTGATCGTTGGGCTACATATAAAAGCGGTTCTGGTACATTTAGTATTCAGCAATCAACTGATGGACCTTCTGGTTTTTCCAACTCCGCTTTGATTACTGTTACGTCAAACTCTACTCCATCCGGTGGCGATTATTATATCTATAGTCATAAAATTGAAGGTTATAACACTGCTCAACTTGATTGGGGAACGTCTGATGCAAAAGATGTTACACTTTCATTTTGGGTTAAGTCATCTGTAACAGGTACTTTTAGCGGAAGTTTCAGACCTTCACCAACTAGCTACACTTACGTTTTTGAATACACCGTTAGCTCTGCCAATACATGGGAATATAAAAGCATAAATATTTCTGGTGCAACTGTAGGCACTTGGAACAGCACAAATGGATCAGGTGTTAATATTCTTTTTTCACTAGGGCAGGGAACAACATATGCTACAAGCACTGTGGGCTCATGGGTATCTGGGAACTTTCACGGATCAACTACAGAAACAGACTTGATAGCTACATCTTCAGCAACATGGCAAGTCACAGGCGTCCAATTAGAACTCGGCTCTGAACCAACCCCGTTTGAGCATAGGCCATTTGGGGATGAGCTTCAGAGGTGCCAGAGGTATTATTTCAAGCATAAAGCTGATTCAACAAACGATTCTATTTTAGGTACAGCGTCAAACTGGTCAACGACTAATGTCTATTCATATATTCAATTTCCTGTGCAGATGCGAGACACACCAAGCGGGAGTTATTCAGCGTTAACAGATTTTACTTATTTCATTGCTGGAGGAACAAAAACACCATCCTCAATGGGACTTTCAACCCGAGCTAATAATTTCTCGGCTGAGTGGGATATAACTTCCTCTGGTTTAACTGCGGGACAGGCTGGCTGGATGCGATCAGCAAACAGTAACGCTTATATCGAATATGATGCGGAGTTATAAAAATGAATGAGATGAATATTACTTCAGCACAATGGGTAACTGATCTTGTCTTAGGTCAAACTCAATCTGCAATTCGAGCTACAATAGATGGAGTGCAGTGGGACGTACCAATCTCAGAGGGAAACCGCCACTACGCCGAGATCCTGCGCCAAGTTGAGGCTAACACACTAACCATTGCTGATGCGGAGTAATGAATGCCGCTAACAAAGCTCCAATTTAAACCCGGAATAAATAGAGAGGGTACGAACTACTCTAACGAAGGCGGCTGGTTCGACGGCAACTATATCCGCTTTACTTACGGGTATCCGGAGCGCATTGGCGGGTGGGCCAAGACGGGTTCTTCGCCATTTGCAGGCAACGTGCGGTTTATGCACGATTTCACTACATTGTCTTCTGAAAACCTGCTGTTTATGGGTAGCGAAAAAAAGATCTACCTTGAAGATTCTGGCGCACTTTATGACATCACACCAATCCGCTCGACTGTAAGCCTACCTACCGACCCTATTAATACCACGGGCGGTGCAGGTAGTGGCGTGATCACCGTAACAACGTCCGCGGCCCACGGCGCACAGATTGGGGACTATGTAACACTTTCTGGTTTAACCGCCGTAGATGGCTTAACTACGGACGACTTAAACCAAGAGCTTGTAGTTGTTACTACACCCACAACCACGACATTTACCGCAGATACTGGAGGTTCGGCTACCTCTGGTGCTGTATCGGGTGGAGGTTCGTCAGGTCAGGCAGAATTTCAAATTAGTGTAGGACTAAACTCCACTATTCTGGGGCCGGGTTGGGGTGCTGGTACGTGGGGCCGTTTTACTTGGGGTTCGGGCGCAGGCTCTTTGGCAGGTCAGACACTTCGCCTTTGGTTTGCAGACGATTTTGGTGAAGACCTGATATGTAACATAGCTGACGGTGCAATCTACTATTGGGATGCAACAGGTACGACTAGCAGTCGTGCCGTGCTTTTAAGCAGCTTGTCCGGTGCATCTGACGTACCAACTATTGCTAGAAAGACGCTGGTATCTGAAGTAGATCGCCACGTTTTAGCTTTTGGGTGCAACCCTGTAGGGTCCGCGGACCAAGATCCGCTGCTTATCCGCTGGTCTAGTCAGGAGTCGGTCACCGATTGGACCCCTACAGCTACGAATACGGCAGGCGATTTACGTCTGTCACAAGGCTCTGAGATTATGACTGCGGTGCGTACAAGCCGCCAGATACTGGTTTGGACAGACCACACCTTGCACTCGGTACAGTTTACCGGTGCGCCGTATGTGTTTGGAACAGCACTTTTAGCGGACAACGTCAGGATTGCTGGACCTAACGTGGCTATCAGCGTGAACGACTTGGTTTTCTGGATGGGCCAAGAGAATTTTTATGTTTATGATGGTCGTATACAACCCATTCCATGCTCTGTTCGAGAGTATGTGTTTAACAACATCAACCCTCAACAGTCGTTTAAGTTTTTTGCCGGTAGTTTAGCTAGCCAGACAGAGGTTTGGTGGTACTACTGTTCTGCCGGATCGAGCGAGATTGACCGGTATGTTGTCTATAACTACGGGCAGCAGATTTGGTATTACGGTACGTTATCCCGTACAGCTTGGAATGACCGAGCGGCGGGTCAACGCAGCTATCCGCAGTCTGCTAGCACGGACTATTATCTCTATAACCACGAATATGGGTTAGATGACGGCAGCACGGCTCCGGCTAGTGCCGTTCCGGCATATATTCAGTCGGCAGATTTTGATATAGGTGACGGGGACCAGTTCATGCTGATCCGCCGCGTCATCCCTGATTTGTCCTTTGACGGGTCTACGGATGCTACCCCGGCAGTAACTATGTCCATGCAGTCTCGTGATTTTAACGGAAAGGCTGTTACAGAGACAGTATCTGGTAGTGTAGAAGAGAGTAGCTCTGACATCTATACCAATCAGGTGTTCTTACGGGCCCGTGGCCGCAGCATGAACTTCAAGATCAGCAATGCCGACACGGGTGTGAATTGGCGGTTAGGGACGCCGCGTTTGGATGCGAGACCGGACGGTAGGCGATGAGTACAAAAATTGTCCGTACCATTTTACCGGTAGCTCCGGATATATATAACCAGAACTTTGTAAACCAGTTAGCCCGGAACTTAGACAGGGTCATAGACGAGCAACGGAACCCTCTCTTAAACATACAAGATGTCCCGTCTGACTCAGTTGCTAACACATTGGAAGTTGGCGATTTGTTTGAGGAAAATGGGTTTTTGCGTATTGTGCGCCAAAATGATATATTTTCTGGAAGCACTAGCGCAACTGCCGCAGTTGGAACAGTTACGGTGAGCACTCCATGAGCGATGATACAGTTATTGTAATGGGAGACAACTCCCGCTGGCGTCCGTCAACAAGTAGGGACATAGTAAGTTGTGCGTCTTGTCCCAACGAAGTTGATACACCGGAAGAAATCGCCAGTTACCCAGACGGGAACTGCCCTAATTGCGGCAATTCATGGACAGGAAATGAAAAAAGAAGTACTATCATTCAAGTCACAGTGCCCGAGGCACTAGGCGGTGGAGCGGGATAAATGGCAAAAAGCGCGGTTAAACAAGAAGAGTTTTCTTTTCCAGAAGGTGGTATTGGCAACTTCTATCTGGAAGACGATGAGCTAGAGGCTCTAGAACGCGCTGAAACCGAAGAAGAGTTCGGTACTTCCGGTATTGCTAATTTCCAAGACGTGGCAGACAGAATGGCCTCATACGGTCGTTTTGGTGATGACGCTGTAGCTCACGTCGAGACCGGCGAGCTGGTTGTTCCAAAAGCTTTGATTGAAAACAACCCAAAGCTTCGAGATTCTATTTTTGATCATTTACGCGAATTAGGTGTTGAAGACCCTGAACGCTACGTTGTCGGTTCTGGTGCTAACTCGATCAACCCGGAAACCGGTATGCCGGAGTTTTTCTCCTTTGGTAGTATTGGCCGAGCGTTTAAAAAAGGTGTTAAATCAATATCTAAGGCAGCCAAAAAGGTTACAAAAACTCTTAAAAAGGCTGTTAAAGGTGTTGTAAAGGTAGCTAAGAAGGTAGCTCCGATTGTCCTACCGATTGTAGGAACAGCTATATTTGGTCCTATTTATGGTGCAGCACTGGGTTCCGGTATCGCGACGTTGATACAAGGCGGTAGTATAGGGGACGCATTTAAATCCGCACTTATTTCTGGTGGCACAGGTGCTCTCTTTGCTGGCGCTTCCGGGGCTCTGTCCGGACAAGGGTTCTTCTCTTCTATAGGTAAGGCTGCTAATCCCGCTAACTTGAGCGCAGGCTTCAAGAGTATCGGCAGTGCGCTTGGTGGAGACTTCTCTGGTATCTCCATGTCAAACATGACTGCGGGTCCCGCTTCAGAAGGTGGAACTGCTTACCAAGACACTAGATACATGGACATGTTTGGCTCGGACGTACCTAAAGCCGCCGTTCCTTCTGTAAGGGAAGCCGCAACATCTGTCACTAACCAGCCTGCATCATCTCTTGTTAACCAGCCCGGTTCAACAGGTCTTGACGCTTACGGTAGGCCATATGCGGTTGCCCCCGACGGAACGGTTATGCCAGTAGCAGATAGTGGAGCAGCTTTCCAACAAGTTTCTCTTTCTACCCCCACTGCTCCCGCCGCTCCCGCCGCTCCCGCCGCTCCAACGCTCAATGTCCCAGAAACACCCGGCTTCTTTGAAAGCCTCAAAGGCGCTGTTACACCCGGCGACGACGTTGGCTTTGTAGAAGGGCTACAAAACGCTTTCTTGCCATCCGGGCCAACTGCTACAGAAATTTATCAAGCTAACCAAGGCCGGATATCCTTAGATATGGCCAAGCAACTAGCCGCGGAAGCCGCTCCGAGCCTTATCCGCACTTACTTGCCAGCCGCTGCATTAGCAGGTGGCGCGGCATATGCTGCGGGTGCCTTTGATACTCCACCACAGGAAGAGCTGGATATCGACGCTATCCAAGGACCCTCGGGATCAGACCTTCTCGAACAAGACCCTACCAGATATAGGCTTGCTAACTACGAGCTCCGAAGCGCTGAAGGACCTTATGAGGTTGCTACACAATACGCGGGACTACCCGGTCCTCGCACTTACAACCCAGACCCTTTTGGAACCGCCCGTTACCGCAACATGTATAGGCCTATTCAGGCCGCTGCCGAAGGTGGAGAGATCTTCCCACGTCGTGTAGGTGGTATCATGCCTGACGAAGGTATACCCGGTAAGGACAGTGTTCGTGCAATGCTCATGCCGGGTGAGTTCGTTATGACAACTGACGCAGTCCGCGGGCTTGGAAACGGGAACGTCCGTCAGGGCATAAACAACATGTATGGGATGATGCGAAATCTTGAGTCCCGCGGGCGGAGAATGGCGTAATGGCTACTGAAACCCAAGTACAAATAGTCCGTGAAGCCCCTGAAATTGAGGCTTACAAGCTAGGGCTTCTTGAAAGCGCTAAAGGTTTAGCCAACCAACGGATCACGCTTCCAACCCAACAAGTAGCTCAGATGTCTGGACTACAGCAGGCTGCTATTCAAGCGGCTTCTCCTGCTTCCGGCGGTATTGGGGGTTATCAGCCTTATCTTGATACTTCTGGTCAAACAATGGGTATGGCTGCACCTACACTTATAGGTGCAGGGCAAACAGCTACGCCATATATACAAGGTGCTTATGGCACTGCTGGTCAAATGTACCAGCAAGGTGCCGCTCCTGTAAGTGGGGCGCAAATAGCTCAATACATGAACCCCTATCAACAGGCGGTTCAGGACGAAATAAGCCGTAGTTTTGCTCAACAACGGGCCGCGGCCAATTTAGGCGCTGTCGGTGCTCCCGGTGGACCGTCCGCGTTCGGCGGATCACGGGCCGCGATCCAGCAAGCGGAAATCGGGCGCAACG
>Ga0222718_10002700_pt1 | contig 15688 bp, 16 predicted proteins | sample C33_27DmetaG_FD_165045 | JGI IMG/M metagenome (GOLD analysis project Ga0222718, IMG submission 165045) | Estuarine water microbial communities from San Francisco Bay, California, United States - C33_27D | ecosystem: Environmental > Aquatic > Marine > Unclassified | place: USA: California... | reverse complement strand
ACATGTCTTTGGTGATGTCGAGGCGACCGATGCTGCGTCTGTTTTGCCCATCTGGAATGCAGCGAAGGCGCAGGAGAAGAAACGTGAGTCGGCGATGGATGGCATCCCTGCTGCACTTCCTGGCTTGACCCTCGCAGCAAAGGTGCAGAAGCGGGCTCGCAGCGCAGGGTTCGACTGGGAGGGTGGCGTCGAGGTCGCGTATGCAGACGTCGAGGCCGAACTCGGTGAGGTTCGCAACGATCCGTCCGAGCACGAAGTCGGTGATCTGCTCTTCGCCGCAGTCCAAGTTGCTCGCCGGCTCGATGTCGATCCCGAGGATGCGATTCGGGGGGCGGTTCGTCGCTTCACCTCACGGTTCCGAATCGTCGAGGCGTTGGCCGGTGATGCGGCTGCTCTCGAAACAGCCGACGAGCGTCAACTCGCTGAGTGGTGGTCGCAGGCAAAAACGCACGAAGCTCTGGCAGACTGAGGGCCTCGAGCGGCGGAAAGACCGTAGTTCGCGCGCTCCGCGCGAGATCCATCACCCTTCGCGCGAGGAGCAATAACCTTGCGGGTGAGCGAGTAGCAAGAGGCCCCCAACAACGTGAGCATCATCGAGCAGGTCCACGCACGCGAAGTCTTCGATTCGCGCGGCAACCCTACGGTCGAAGTCGAGGTCCGGCTCGACTCGGGCGCTACGGGTCGAGCCATTGTGCCGAGCGGAGCCTCGACCGGCGCCTTCGAAGCAGTCGAGCTGCGAGATGGTGGTGACCGTCTCGGTGGTAAGGGCGTGCTCACTGCCGTTGGGTTCGCCAACGGGGAACTGGCTGACGTGGTCGTCGGCCTCGATGCACTTGATCAACGCGGGATCGATGCCGAACTGATCTCCACTGACGGGACCGAGAACAAGGCCCGTGTGGGCGCCAACGCGATTCTCGGCATCTCGCTCGCGGTCGCTCAGGCGGCAGCGAATGAACTAGAAGTGCCGCTGTGGCGTCACGTCGGTGGTGCCAATGCGCACGTCCTTCCCGTGCCGATGATGAACGTGCTCAATGGCGGTGCGCACGCAGACAACTCCGTCGATTATCAGGAGTTCATGATCATGCCGACGGGGGCGGCATCGTTCTCCGAGGCCATGCGCTGGGGGATCGATACCTACCACGCCCTCAAGGCACTGTTGGGCGAGCGCGGCCTGTCGACCGCGGTCGGTGACGAAGGTGGCTTTGCACCCGACCTGGGGTCGAATGAGGAAGGTATCCGCTACCTGTTGGAGGCGATCGAGCGCGCCGGTCTCACACCGGGTGACGACGTGACCATCGCAATGGACGTTGCCTCGACCGAGTTCTACGACGGTGCCACCGGCCTCTACACGCTCGAATCCGAAGGCCGTAGCCTCAACGCTGAAGCGATGGCCGGCGAACTCACGGGGTTGTGCGACAGATACCCGATCGTCTCCATCGAAGACGGCATGGCGGAAGATGACTGGGAGGGCTGGATGGCGCTCATGGGCCTCGTGGGCGATCGATGCCAGCTGGTCGGCGATGATCTTTTCGTCACGAACACTGAACGACTCACCCGCGGTGTCGAGGGCGGGTATGCCAATTCCATTCTGGTCAAGGTCAACCAGATCGGCTCGTTGACCGAGACACTCGAGGCGGTTGACCTTGCGACGCGCAGCGGATGGACCTCGGTGATGTCGCATCGGTCCGGCGAAACCGAAGACACCTTCATTGCTGACCTTGCGGTCGGCACCAACTGCGGGCAAATCAAGACCGGCGCGCCAGCTCGCTCCGACCGTGTCGCCAAATACAACCAACTCCTCCGGATCGAAGAGCAGTTGGGGGAAGCTGCGGCCTACCTCGGTCGTTCTGCACTGGCGGGTTCTTGACCATGGCAAAGCAGACCGCGGGTGAGCGTCGACCGTTCTGGTCCAGTGTCGTCGTCGGTGGATTCATGTTGGTGTCGACACTTGTCGTGGTGGGGTTGTTGGCGTACATCCCGGTCACGCAGTACTTCGAGATGCGGGGCCAGTTGGCCGAAGCCGATGCCGAAGCGGACGCACTCGAAGCTGCTCGCCTGGAGGCGCAGAGCAAGCTGGTTGATGCGGAGAAGCGGAATGCAGAACGGGCTCGTTGCTTCAACACGTGGGTCCCGATCGGCGAGGAGACCTACGTAGTGCAAGGGCTCCTCACCTGCGACGACTGATCAGCTCGTCGGTTGTTCACCAGATACGACACGACCGCCGTTGAACCGGTGTGGACGTGACCAGGTTGGTGATCGTGTCCCCCAGATCCCAGAAGGCCTCGATCAACCCGTCGAGGTGAGCGAGGTCTCGGCACCAGGCCCGCACGACATGGCTCTCACTGCCGGTGACTCGGTTGCACTCGATCACCTCGGGTAGCGACGCTGCGAGCGCGTCGATCTCAGGTGCTTTTGACCCTGCGGAGTGGATCCGGATGATTGCCAGGATCGGCGAGCCCAGCGCAGCCGGATCGATCGTGGCCGTGTAGCCCGTGATCACGCCGGCCCGTTCCAGGCGGCGGACGCGTTCGGTGACGGCAGGGGCCGAGAGTCCGACCTGCTCTCCGAGGTCGCGATAAGAGATCCGCCCGTTGTTCTGGAGTTCGTCGAGGATTTGCCGGTCGATCGAGTCGAGCATGGCCAAAACCGTACTATGAAAAGAAAGGCGCTAGGGAATAGATGCCATGTAAAAAAAGAAATTGAACCTGTAAAGCCATTGAGAAACATACTTTCAGAGGAACAGGCATTCGTATCATTGGTTTCATGAGTAGCAACAACGAACCCCACACCCACTTCAAAGAACTGCTGGAGGCCTGGAATCGTCACGAGGACCTGCGGCGCAATGGCGCCGCCGTGAATGACCTTGCAGCGTCACGCTTCGCGCTCGATCGGTTGCGCCTCACCCTCTGAGGCCCGATCACCATGCCCGGCGGGTGCTTCGTCCTGGGGCGCTCAGCCATCGCAGGCGTAGGCTGGGGTTGTGAAGGAGCTTTTCAATCCGCTCGACCGGTGGCTCGGTTCGGCCACGCCGGCCGCCATCGCTCGAGTCATCGATCTCGACGGCTCCGGTCCCCGTCTTCCGGGGGCGGCGATGGCGGTCACTGTCGACCAAGATGTCCGCGGTTCTGTGAGCGGTGGATGCGTCGAGGGCGCCGTCGTGATCGAGGCACTCGACGTGATCGAATCTGCTACCAACCGCGTCGTCAGCTTCGGCTACAGCGACGATGAGGCCTTCGCAGTTGGGCTCACGTGCGGTGGCACCATTCACCTCTTCATCGAGACGTTCGATCCGGCTGACTGGTTCGAACCACTCAAGGCCGATGTTGCGGCTGAGCGAGCAGTTGCGTTGGCTACGGTCATTGAGGGCCCCAACGCAGGTCGAAAGCTGCTGGTTCGAACCGACGAAGCTTCCGGTCCGCTCACGATTGGCAGCCTCGGCGACGAGGGTCTCGATCGGGTCGTCGAGCGCGATGCTCGGGGCGAACTCGCAGCGGGCCAATCAGGTCTTCGGCACTACGGTGAGCATGGCGAGGCCCGAGAAAGTGACGTCTCGGTCTTCATCGAGTCGTTCGCTCCACCTCCTCAAATGCTGATCTTCGGGGCAGTCGACTTCACGGCGGCACTGGCCAGGGTCGCCAAGGTGCTCGGTTACCGCGTCATTGTCTGTGACGCTCGCGAGGTCTTCGCCACCCGGCAACGGTTTCCGATGGCCGACGATCTCGTCGTCGACTGGCCCGATCGACTCCTGACCGAGCTTGGTGAGGGCCTCGGGCCGCGAGACGCCGTTTGCATCCTTACCCATGACGCCAAGTTCGATGTTCCGGCGGTCACCGGGGCGCTCGCAACCGACGTCGGTTACATCGGGGTGATGGGCAGCCGGCGCACTCACGACGACCGGACGAAACGTCTCGTCGACGCCGGTGTCGACGAAGCGGGGTTCGACCGGCTCCGCTCGCCGATCGGTCTTGATCTCGGCGCACGGACGCCCGAGGAGACCGCCATCTCGATCGTTGCAGAGATCATCGCAGAACGAACCGGGCGGACCGTCACGTCGCTGTCGGCGACGACGGGGCCGATCCACGACTGAGGTCAGCTGGGTTTCGGTGGCGGCGACGTCGGCTGCGTCTGCACGGCACGCACATGAAACGACTGTCTCCAGTCGACATGGGTCGTTTCGTCGATCGACAACTGCCAGGTGTAGCTCTGTCCCGGTTGGACCGGGAGGGTCGGAAACGTGATCGCAAGCGGCACCGAGAGGGGAGTGCCGGCCTTCAATCCCGCGGGTCGGCCGGCCTCGAAGCGCCCGTGCACCACGAGTGGTTGTTCGTTGATCGTCACTGGGTGGCCGTCCTCATCGAGGAGATCGAGCCGCCACTGATGGTTCACGTTGGCCCGATCCCACGGAACCTCGATGCGTATCGCGACGCCCAGCGGTTGGGGTCGGGGCCCGATGACCGAGACACCTCCCCCGAGGATGTAGAGCTTGCGATCGGCCACCTGGGCGGCATCGGCGAGCAGCATCGTGACCCGAAGCATCGGTGGGGTTGAGACGGGGGGAACAGTCGGGTCCATGTGGGCGACCCTAGGCTGTGTCGGTGACCGAGTCCGACCACGTCGAAACCAAGCCGTACGAACGTCATCGGTCGATCGCTGCAGTGATCCTCGCAGCAGGAGCGGGATCTCGCTTTGCAGGAAACGAGCACAAACTGCTCGCCGAGATCGACGGTGTGCCCATGGTTCGGATCGTCATCGACGCGGCTCGGGCAGCCGACGTCGATGAGGTCGTGGTCGTCAGCGGCGCGATCGACCTCGAATCGCTCGTGCCCGACGATGTGACGCTTCTCCACAATGAACTCTGGGAAGACGGGCAGGCGACATCATTGCGGGCCGCTGTCGCCTACGCAGAGATGCGAGGGCACAGCGCGATCATCATCGGGTTGGGAGACAGCCCCGGTGTGACGTCCGAGATCTGGAACGCTGTCGCAGCGGTCGACAACGATTTGGTGTCGGCTCGGTACGACGGTGATCTGCGTCCGCCGGTCAAGTTGTCCGCGGCGATGTGGGCCGGCCTACCGGTGAGTGGCGACGAAGGCGCCCGTGCGCTGATGCGGGCTCGTCCAGATTTCGTGCGGCCAGTGCCGGTTGAGGGAAACCCCCACGACATCGACACACTCGAAGACTTGCGGCGTTGGAGTTGACGTGGAGTTGAGCGACACGTTCTCTATCGCTCGTCCGTATGACGATGCCTGGCGGCTCTTGCACGATCCGAGCCGCCTCGCCCCCTGTGTCCCTGGGGCACAGCTCACCGCGGTGCACGGCGACCGCTACGACGGCATCGTCTCGGTTCGGCTCGGCGTTCTCGCCGCCCGCTTCGAAGGCAGTGCCACGTTTGACTTCGACGATGATCGTCGCCGGATCATCGTGCAAGCGGCCGGCGCCGGCAACCACGGTTTTGCCGAGGCCCACATCACGGCGCGGCTTGAGCCGTTGTCAGACGATTCGACGCAGGTCAATGTCGATACAGATCTCCAGGTCGGAGGTCGCTTCGCTCAACTGAGCCGGGGGGTCATCGCCGAGGTGTCTACGGCACTCACCGCCCAGTTCGCCGGCAACCTTGCGGCGTCGATCGATATTGAACGGCACCTCGGGAGCGACGTATTCGCTTCGGCTGGGGGAAAGCGGATCGAGATGCCCGAGCCCGAGGCCCTCGATCTGCTCGATGCCGCTCGTCGTCCGATCATGAAGCGCTTGATCCCGCTGGCGATGTTGCTTGCGCTGACCAGGCCTACTGTTCGGCGCCTTCGCCGGCGTCGAGTCGGACGAACGGCGGGCCGATGAATCAACAGCTCGATCCCGTGGCTGATCGCCTCCGTGTCGCCGAACTACTCGGTCGTGAGCCCGCAGGCGCCTTCGAGGTCGTAGTGCGCAACGCCGATGGTGATCCGGTGGTGCTGCGGAACGCGCCGATCCTCGACAACGGTCGGCCGATGCCCACGCTGTATTGGTTGGCGGGCGAGTACGAACGTCGAGTCGTGGGGCGAATGGAAGGTGACGGCGGCGTACGACGAGCCGAGGCCGAGGTGGGGCTCGAGGCGATTGATGCGGCCCACCGCCGGTATGCCGCTGAGCGCGACGCCGAGATTCCTGTCGATCACGACGGCCCGCGCCCGTCGGCTGGTGTGGGCGGCACCCGAAAGGGCGTGAAGTGCCTCCACGCGCACTATGCGTGGTATCTCGCAGGTGGTGATGATCCGGTCGGCCGGTGGGTCGCCGAACGGTTCGCCGAATACGAAGACCGCCACGACCTTCCGGAGGACCATGCCTGTGCGTGAGTCGGTCGCTGCCATCGATCTCGGGACCAACTCGACTCGTCTCCTCGTCCACGATGGCGAGCAGACGCTCGAGCGGTTGATGACGATCACTCGTCTCGGCCAGGACGTCGAACGTACGGGCCGGTTGGCCGACGAGGCCATCGAACGGGTCCTCGCCTGCCTTCGTGAGTACAAAGAAGTCATGGATCACTTCGGCGTCACTCGGGTTCGCGCTGCGGCAACGTCTGCTGCCCGCGACGCCGCAAACTGCGACGCCTTCTTCGACGCAGTCGAGCAGGTGGTTGGCGCACGGCCGGAGTTGCTGACGGGGCTCGAGGAAGGACGACTGTCTTTTCGTGGGGCCACCGCCGATCTCGACCCGGCAGACGGCCCGTTCTGCGTCTTCGACATCGGAGGTGGCTCGACAGAGTTCGCGTTTGGTACCGACGAGGCCGAGGCAGCAATGTCACTCGATATCGGATGTGTGCGGCTCACCGAGAAATATGTCGAGCACGACCCTCCGCGGCCCGAAGAACTGGTCGCCTGCCTCTCGATCACGGAGGCCCACCTCGATGATGTCGCTCGAGAGATTCCCCAGACCTCGCACTCCCGGACCTTCGTCGGGCTTGCCGGTACTGTCTCGGCGGCTGCGGCGGTCGAGATTGGTCTGGAGCACTACGATCGCGACCAGATCCACCACTTCCGCCTCACCAGAGAGGCAGCAGAGGACGTCTATCGCACGCTCGTCACCGAGAGCCGCGAAGACCGCGTCCATAACCCGGGCCTCGAAGAGGCACGTGCCGATGTCATCGTTGGTGGCATGTGCATTCTCGTGCGCATCATGCGGTACTTCGACATTGCGGAACTGGTGGTGTCGGAATCCGACATCCTTGACGGGTTGGTTCTCTCACTCCTCGACTGATTCGCCACGCTGGCATCACAGCGGGGCGTGGTTCAACCCCGGACGGGGGGCGGGTCGCTTGGTGGGCCGGCGAACAGTTGTGCCTTCTCCAGCCAGTCGGTGGCGATGTCACCGACGAGCTCAAGGTCGGTTTCTGCCAGGTTTCGACGCTGCGAGGTGACGAGGCAGAAGTCGAGCGCAGACCCGGTGACCGTGGCGTCGGCATCGTCGGGCCCCCAGCTCCAGGTGTCGCCGCCGGGTGACGTGAGGGTGACTCGGACCTCTCCATTCGGAATTTCGAGACGGCGATTGATGTAGGTCCAACCGCGCGTGATGTAGCCCAGCTGGGCGATGTGGCGTAAGCGATCCGTGGCTGGGCGGTCGGCCCCTACGGTGTCGCAGACGTCCTGGCCGTGGGCCCACGCCTCCATGAGGCGGGCGGTCAGGAACGATTTGGCCCCCATCGAGGGGCCGTACCACTCAATACGGGCGTCTTCTGCGCACGTTGCCGCCGCTTCTGAGAGTTCGTTGCGGTGATGGCGCCAGTGAGTCAGCAGCTCTGCGGGAGCCATCGCACGAGACGCGCCGAGCGTCAGCTCGTCGCCATCGGCGCGAGACATCAGATCCTTGCGGTGGGCTTCGAATGCTTCGGGGTCGCGGATTGCGAGCGCAGCGGTCATGTCGAAGAAGGCGAGGTGACCGATCTGGTCGCGAACGGCCCAACCCGGTGACGGCGTCGGCAGCTCCCAGAGATCGTCGCTGAGGTCGGCGACCACGGCATCAAGCGCCGCTTGTTCGGCGATCAAGTCGGCAGAGACGGACGCAACGGTCGGCTTGTTCATGATCGCAGTGTTGCACGCCGTGAATCGACGGAGAGACCGCGGTTGAGGAGTAGGAGGCCGTGACAGGGCATGACCGTAACGAGGCTGGGGGAGTCGAGGATGCCCATCCGGGCAAAGGCTACGCTCGCCAGATGCCAGATCGCCCGACGGCTGAGTGGTTACTCGCCCTCTCGACCGGTGACGAAGGCTGCCGGACTGCTGTCAGGTTGGTGCCGGTCGCCATGGTCTCGCGCCTCAACGGGCATCGATGACTTCCGGGGAACGCACGGAGGCGAACCTCCGGGCCTACGCGATCCATCAGCGAGTCGTCGGATCGTTGTTCTGGCTCCCCACCGTGCTCCTGTACCTGATCGACCAGGTCGGACTCACTCAGGCACTGCAGCTCGGTGCCCTCTACTACCTGACCGTTGTCGTTCTCGAGGTGCCATCGGGCTGGTTCAGCGATCACGTCGGACGGGTCGCAGCACTTCGGGTCACTGCGGTGGCGTGGGTCGGTTGCCATGTGCTGTTCCTGGTGGGTGGCCTCGGACCGATCGCCGGTGCTCAGGTCTTGTTGGCTGTCGGTTACGCGTTCTTGTCGGGCACGGACTCGACTTTTCACTTCGACGTGCTCGACGCCGACGGGCGGTCGTCGGAGTTCGAAAGCCGTGAGGCACGGGTGCGTACCGGACTCCTCTATGCAACGGCGGTCACGGCGATCGTCGGCGGATGCCTTGCGCTCGTCGACCTGCGGCTGCCGTTCGTTGCCGCACTCCTTGCGGCGGCAGTGCAGCTCGGCGCAACAGTGGGTATGAGTGAACCGCCGCGTTCGGCTCGACAGGCGAGCTTCGCCGCGGATCTGCGCTCGATCGCCGGTCATCTGAGGCGTCCCTTGCTGGCCTGGGTCACCATCTACGTCGTGGTGGAGGTCGTCCTCATCCATCTCGTGTCCGAGTTGGCGCCGCCGTATCTGGTGATGGTCCTCGAACGCCCGACCGACGATCCAGCCGGTGCCGCAGTCATTGCCGGTCTCTTGGCCGCCACAGTCGCCGCGATCGGTGGCTTGTCGCTGCGCTACACCGAATCGGCAAGACAGCGCTTTGGGGTTGGTGCGGTCCTGCTTGCCTTGGCATCGGTGACCGCAGCAGCGTCTGTCGCCATGGCTCTTTTCGTGTCGTTTTTCGTCTTACCGCTGGTCGTTTCGCGCGGAGTCCAGATGGCGGCGACCCAGGTCATGGTTCCCGGCATCGTTTCGCGACGGGTGGAGCAACACCATCGAGCCACGATGTTGTCGGTGACGTCGCTGCTGGGCCGCTGCACCTACGCAATGGTGCTCCTGGTCATCGCAGCTGAGCACCTTCCGCGCGTTCTCGACACGGCCGCGATGGTGGCAGTAGTCGCTGCCTTGCTGGCGGTTGTCACGGCGATTCGCCCGAGTGTCGCTGCCGAACTCCGCGCCGATCAAGACGCAACCTGAGATCGGTCCCGTCGCCGAGTGCATGGACCGTTGCCCGCTGGGATAATTCGCACGCTTGTGGATTACCCAGTACGGTCGGTCCTATGCCCCAAACGTTGCTTGCGCCGGCCATGCGGTCGGCGCTCGACACCAGCAGTGATCTCTACCTCCAGAACCGAGAGGACATGGGTGAACTGCTCAACGTCCACGACGACCTGCTGGAGCTGGCGGCCAACGCCGGTGGCGAAAAAGCCATCACCCGCCACCGCGAACGGGGAAAGCTTCCCATTCGCGAACGCATTGCGGCTGTGCTCGATCCTGACACTCCGTTCCTCGAGATCACGCCACTGGCCGGCTACGGCAGCCAGTACCACCTTGGTGGCGGCATGATCGCCGGCATCGGGATTGTGGCAGGGACCGAGTGCGTGATCATGGGAAACGACCCGACGGTGGCTGCCGGTGCGCTCACGCCGTACGCGTCGAAGAAATGGATGCGAGCACTCGAAATCTCCCGAGACAACCGCATCCCCTACATCAGTTTCGTCGAATCGGCCGGCGGCGACCTTCGTCCCGGCGGAGGTGGCGGCGAACGCCCATCACAGGACGAGAATCCGCATGATGCGATCGGTTCCGCCGTCATCCCGCAACACTTCGCCGAGTCGGGACGGTTCTTCTACGAGATGATCGAACTCTCGAAGCTGAAGATCCCGACCGTGTGCGTGACGTTCGGGTCGTCGACAGCCGGTGGTGCGTACCAACCGGGCCTCAGCGACTACAACATCTTCATCCGGGAGCAAACCTACGCGTTTCTCGCTGGTCCGCCGCTGGTGAAGATGGCCACGGGCGAGATCGCGGATTCCGAGACGATCGGCGGGGCGCAAAAGCACGCCGAGGTGTCGGGGCTCGCCGAGTACCTCGCCGAAGACGAGATGGATGCGATCCGAATGTGCCGCGAGGTGGTCTCACATCTCAACTGGCGGAAACCCGACCCAGCGCCGATCCTCGCCGGCGAACCGCCGGCCCTTGATCCTGACGAATTACTCGGTCTCGTCGGCAAGGATCTCGGTAAACCACTCGACATTCGTGAGGTGATCGGTCGGGTCGTTGATGGCAGCCGGTTCGAGGAGTTCAAACCCCGTTTCGGCACCTCGATGATCTGCGGCTGGGCATCGATCCACGGCTATCCGGTGGGGGTCCTCGGCAACAACGGGGTGATCTATCCCGACTCGGCGCAGAAGGCAGCCCATTTCATCCAGCTGTGCAACGCCATCGACACGCCGCTCGTGTTCTTCCAGAACATCACGGGCTACATGGTCGGAAAGGACTTCGAGGCTGACGGGATCATCAAGAAGGGCTCACAGATGATCAACGCGGTCACCAACTCGACGGTTCCACATCTGACGGTGATCGTCGGCTCGTCGTATGGAGCCGGCACCTACGGCATGTCGGGCCGGGCCTTCGGTAACCGGTTCACGTTCTTGTGGCCCACCGCCAAGATCGCCGTCATGGGGCCGAAGCAGATTGCCGGGGTCATGGCGCAGGTCCGGCGTGGTCAGGCCGAGCGGCAAGGCGTCGATTTCGACGAGGAAGCAGATGCCGAGATCGTCGCTGCCCACGAGGCTGCCCACGACAAAGGATCGCTCGCGCTTCGGGCCACGGGTGCCATCAGTGACGACGGCATCATCGACCCGCGAGACACCCGCGACGTGCTCGGCATATGCCTGAGCGTCGTCCGCAACCGCCCAATCGAGGGCGCCGCAGGGTACGGGGTGTTCCGACTGTGATGACGCCGACTGCACTCTCCCCGCTGCAGAGCGTCTTGGTCGCCAACCGCGGCGAGATCGCTCGCCGGGTGTTTCGGACCGCACGGTCGATGGGAATGCGTTGCATCGCCGTCTTCGTTGATGCCGATGCCGACGCACCGTTCGTCCAAGAGGCCGACGAGTCCGTCCGGCTCCCGTCGTCGTACCTCGATGCCGATGCCGTGCTCGCCGCCGCCAAGTCGACGGGAGCCGCAGCCGTCCATCCCGGCTATGGATTCCTCTCCGAGAACGCAGCCTTTGCTCGAGCTGTCATCGACGCAGGCATTCGTTGGATCGGACCTACGCCCGAGGTGATCGAGTCGATGGGCGACAAGATTGCGGCGAAACGGCTTGCCATCGCGGCTGGAGTGCCGACCCTGCCGTCTTCAGAGGACCTGACGGCTGACGCAGACGTCGGCTATCCCTTGCTCGTGAAGGCCTCTGCCGGCGGCGGCGGCAAGGGCATGCGCATCGTCGAGTTGCCGGACCAACTTCTCGAGGCGATCACGTCGGCCAAGCGAGAGGCGCTCGCTGGGTTCGGTGACGACACGGTGTTCCTCGAGCGGTATGTGGCGTCGAGTCGCCACATCGAGATTCAGGTACTTGGTGACAGCCACGGCAACGTGGTCCACCTCGGCGAGCGTGAGTGTTCGATCCAGCGCCGCCATCAAAAAATCGTCGAAGAGTCGCCGTCGCCGGTGGTCGACGTCGAGATGCGCGCGGCAATGGGTGAGGCCGCCCTCGCCTTGGCCCGGCACATGGGCTACGTATCGGCGGGAACGGTGGAGTTCCTCGTCGACGACGCGACCCGCGAATTCTTCTTTCTCGAGGTCAACACCCGGTTACAGGTCGAACATCCTGTCACCGAAGAGGTCACCGGTATCGATCTCGTGCGCGAGCAGTTGCGAATCGCCGGTGGTGCGGAACTCGGGTACGGACAAGACGACATCGACTGGCACGGTTCAGCCATCGAGGTTCGCCTTTATGCCGAGGATCCCGACAACGACTTCCTGCCCGCCACCGGCACGCTGTCGGCGTACCGGCCGGCTGACGCGCCCGTGGTGCGGTGGGACAGCGGGGTCGAGCAGGGAAGCGTGGTCGGTGTCGACTTCGACCCGATGCTCGCCAAGGTGATTGCGCATGGCCCCACCCGAACCGAGGCTGCGGGCCGTTTGGCGCTGGCGCTCGAACGGATGCACCTCGGTGGCGTCGTCACCAACCGGGACTTCCTCGTAGCAACACTTCGCAACGACGCGTTCCTCGCCGGTGACACCACCACCGACTTCATCGTTCGAGTGGACCCTGGTGGATCGCAGACCCCGGCCGACGTCGCCACCGCGGCGATCGTCGCAGCGATGTGGATCCAAGGTCGAAACCGGTCGGCCGACGAGGTGTGGGGGTTTGCGCCGTCGAACTTCCGAACAGGTTCGTTGCCTCCCCAGTACGTCGAGTTCGTGCCGGCCGGGAACGTCACTCGAAGCGATGCTGCAGAAACGCTTCGCATCGAGTACTCACCGCAGCGCGGGGGCAGCTTCGTTCTCGCAACGGGTGAAACGGTGATGGTCCACGAGTGGACTCCTGAAGACGTCGAGGTCGAGATCGACGGGCGTCGGTTGCGGGCCGCAGTGACGGTCGCAGCGGATGTCGCCTACGTGACGTTTGGCCAGACGACCGTGACCTTGACGGTGAAACCCCGTTTCACCGTCCCGGGCTCGGAGTTGCCGACCGGTGGTCTGATGGCTCCGATGCCGGGTTCGGTGGTCGAGGTCCGCTGTTCTGTCGGCGACGCGGTTACGGCAGGCCAGGTCCTCGTCGTACTCGAGGCAATGAAGATGGAGCATCACATCGCAGCGCCTTTCGATGGCACGGTCACCGAGTTGCTGATTTTGACGGGTGGTCAGGTCGAGAACGGCGCCTTGCTCTTGACGATCGAGGAGTCGGCGTGATCCGAATCGCAAACTGCTCCGGCTTCTACGGCGACCGCCTGTCGGCAGCGAAAGAGATGGTCGAGGGTGGTCCAATCGATGCCCTCACCGGGGATTGGCTGGCCGAACTGACGATGCTGATCCTGGCCCGAACCCAAGCGAAGCATCCGGGTTCGGGTTTCGCCCGTACCTTCGTGACCCAGATGGAACAGGTGATGGGAACCTGTCTCGACAAGGGCATCAAGGTCGTGTCGAACGCCGGTGGCCTCGATCCCGATCACTGTGCCGAAGCGGTGGCCGACGTGGCCGAAACGCTTGGTTTGAACCCAACGATCGCCTACGTCAACGGCGACAACCTCCTGCCCCGGCTTGAGGAACTGCGTGAAGCCGGTGTTGAGATCATCGACCTTGAGACGGGCGGACCAGTAGCCCCACTCGACTACATCTCGGCCAACGCCTACCTCGGGGCGTGGGGTGTCGTCGAGGCCCTCAACATGGGTGCCGACATCGTCGTGACCGGCCGGACGACCGATGCTGCGATCGTGGCAGGACCAGCGGCGTGGCACCACGGCTGGGCCCGCGACGACTGGGATGCGATGGCTGGAGCCGTCGCTGCGGGGCATGTCATCGAGTGTGGAACCCAGGCGACTGGCGGGAATTATTCGTTCTTCACCGAGATTCCGGGGATGGAGCGAACCGGCTTCCCGATCGCAGAGGTCGAGGCCGATGGCTCGTCGGTCATCACGAAACACCCTGGTACGGGTGGGGCGGTCACGGTAGGCACCGTGACGTCACAGCTGCTCTACGAGATCGGTCCGCCCGGCTACCTGGGACCCGATGTCACCAGCCGTTTCGACACGATGACCCTCAGCCAGGAGGGTCCGGACCGGGTGCGGATCAACGGAACAAAGGGTGAGCGTCCCCCCGAGACTCTCAAGGTGTCGATGAACGCGTGGGGTGGATTCCGCACTGATGTCATCGTGGCCCTCACTGGGCTCGAGATCGAAGCGAAAGCAGCCCTCATCGACGCAGCGTTCTGGGGTGCGGCCCCGTACCGACCGGACGACTTCGAGAGCGTCAGCCGTTCCGTGGTCCGAACCGATCATGTCGATCCCGTCTCGAACGAAGCGGCCACCGCGCAATGGCGACTCACGGTGAAGGACGCTGATGAGCGAAAGACGAAGTCGCTCGCCCGGGGCATGAACGAGCTCGCGCTCGCAACCATCCCCGGCATGTACGGGTTAGCCGGTGGGGGAGCAGGCAAGCCGTTCGGGGTGCACACGTCCGGCCTGATCTCGGCTGATCTTGTCCCGCAGCACGTTGTCGTGCTCGGCGGTGAGCGTGCGGTCGTCGAGTCAGTCGCCCCTGCCGGTGACACTGTGGTCAACGCCCCGCAGTTCGACCTTGCGCCGACTCCGGCCGGCGAGACGCGCCGGGTTCCACTCGGCACCATCCTCGGCTCTCGCTCAGGCGACAAAGGGGGGAACGCCAATCTTGGCGTCTTTGCCCGGTCGGTTGCGGCGTACTCGTGGATGGCAGCGCACCTCTCGACAGACCAATTGCGCGAATTCTTGCCGGAGGCTGCAGAACTCGAGATCGAACGGTTTGAGATGCCCAACATCTTGTCGCTCAACTTTGTGATCCATGGGATCTTGCAGGAGGGTGTTGCCGCCTCTACTCGACAGGACGGTCAAGCCAAGTCGCTCGGCGAATGGTTCCGTGCCCGCCACGCTGACATCCCGGTCTCGCTGCTTTCGGAGCATGTGTGACGATGTCGCTTCGTGACCGATTGCGCGAGGTGCCGGCACCCGAGCCGGTGCTTCGGCGAGGGCGTGAAGCGGAGCTGACCGCTCGTCAGCGCGAGATCCTCGATGAGCTCGGCCGGATCTTCGACAAAGGCTTCGTCGACGTGACGATGGCCGAGCTCGCGGCACAGCTGAATTGTTCGTTGCGAACGCTCTACGGCCTCGCCATCGGGCGCAACGAGCTCGTGTTGATGGTGGTCGATCGCAACCTCAGAAAAGTGGGAAGGGTCGCCAACCGCGCCGTAGATGACGGTATGACTGCGCTCGATGCGGTGAAGGCCTACCTCAGCGCAGCGACCGTCGCAGTACACGACATCACCCCTGAGTTCGCCGACGACATGGCCTCAATCCCCGAAGGGTCGGTGATGAACGCAGCGCACTCGGAGTACCTCATCGCGGTGACGCAGGCCTTGCTCGACGTTGCGGTGGAACAGGGCGAAATCGCAGCGGTCGACACCGCAGCTGTGGCTCGCACGATCGCCGGACTGGGCCGTGAATTCGCCCGGCCCGCCGTGCTGCCGTTGCTCTCGTCGTCGCCGAAGGACGCGGCCGACGCCATGGTCGATGTGGTTCTGCGAGGGCTTACATCGTGAACTGGCTGGCTTCTTTTCTCGATCGTCAGTGCCCGGCAACGGCGAGACGGCACCGACGCGGGTCCCGCTTCTGC
>Ga0222718_10002699_pt1 | contig 15691 bp, 11 predicted proteins | sample C33_27DmetaG_FD_165045 | JGI IMG/M metagenome (GOLD analysis project Ga0222718, IMG submission 165045) | Estuarine water microbial communities from San Francisco Bay, California, United States - C33_27D | ecosystem: Environmental > Aquatic > Marine > Unclassified | place: USA: California... | reverse complement strand
CTGAAGGTTTTGCAATCAAACCTCTCATACCAGCTAACTGCTTCATCTGTGCTGCAGATCCTCTAGCACCACTATCAGCCATCATATAAACTGAATTAATTTTTAAACCTTCTGGAGTTTTTTCAGTAGCAGAAATACCCTTCATCATTTCACCTGCAACTTTATCCGTACATTTTGACCAAGCGTCTACTACTTTGTTATACTTCTCACCTCTTGTGATTAAGCCCTCAGAATATTGATTTTCATAATCTGCAATTAATCCTTTTGTGTCTTCAATCAGTTGAGTTTTACTCTCTGGAATTACTAGGTCATCTTTTCCAAATGAAATTCCAGCTTTGAATGCATGCTTAAATCCTAAATCTTTTAATTTGTCACAAAATATAACTGTAGTTTTTTGTCCACAAAATCTGAAAACGATATCAATAATTTCAGAAACAACTTTCTTAGGTAACAATCTGTCTACTAAAGAGAATTTAATATTACTATTTTTTGGAAGTAAATTTGCTAATAAAAATCTTCCAGCTGTTGATGTATATTTTTCAAATTTTTTATTTCCATTTTCATCAACAGTTTCAATTCTTGATATAATTGTGTTGTGAACTTTAATTTGATCTGAAGCTAAAGCAAATTCAATTGCATCAACATCAACAAAATATCCAGAAGGTTTGTCAGTCATTGGTTCTTGAGATAGGTAATAAATACCTAAAATCATATCCTGACTTGGTACTATGATTGGTTTTCCATTAGATGGAGATAAAATATTATTTGTTGAAAGCATTAATATTCTTGCTTCTAATTGAGCTTCTAAACTTAATGGAACGTGAACAGCCATTTGGTCACCGTCAAAGTCAGCATTAAATGCAGCACAAGTTAAAGGGTGCAATTCAATTGCATCACCTTCAATAAGTTTAGGTTCAAATGCTTGAACTCCTAATCTATGAAGTGTTGGAGCTCTGTTTAAGATTACAGGATGCTCTCTAACAATTAATTCTAACGCATCCCAAACAGCATTTGTTTCTTTTTCAACTAATTTTTTAGCCTGTTTAATTGTTGATGCTAATCCAAGTTTATTCAATCTTGCATATAAAAATGGTTTGAATAATTCAAGAGCCATTTTTTTAGGTAATCCACACTCATGAAGTTTTAGGTCTGGACCAACAACAATTACAGATCTTCCTGAATAATCAACTCTTTTACCAAGTAAGTTTTGTCTAAATCTTCCTTGTTTTCCTTTAAGCATTTCTGCTAGAGATTTAAGAGGTCGTTTTCCTGTTCCTGTAATTACCCTTCCTCTTCTACCATTATCAAATAGTGCATCAACTGACTCTTGAAGCATTCTTTTTTCATTTCTAACAATGATGTCTGGAGCTTTAAGGTCCATTAATCTTTTTAATCTATTATTTCTGTTAATTACTCTTCTATAAAGGTCATTCAAATCTGAAGTAGCAAATCTACCACCATCTAATGGTACTAATGGTCTTAATTCAGGTGGAATTACTGGCACAACAGTTAAAATCATCCATTCAGGTTTTTGCCCTGTTTCAATAAACGACTCTACTAATTTTAGTCTTTTAATTGCTCTTTCTTCATTAACTTTTGATTTTGTCTCTTTAATAAAATTAACAAGATTTTTTCTCTCTAATTCTAAATCTAGATTTTTTAACATCTCAAGAACTGCTTCAGCACCAATTCCAGCTGTAAATGACTCTTCACCAAATTCATCCTGGTATTTTGCAAGTTCTTCTTCATTTAGAAGTTGATTTTTCTGTAATCCAGTTAAACCAGGCTCAATTACGATAAAGTTTTCAAAGTACAATACTCTTTCTATTTCTTTAAGCTTCATATCAACTGCTAAAGCTATTCGGCTAGGCAAAGATTTTAAAAACCAAATGTGGGCAACAGGTGTAGCTAAATTAATGTGACCCATTCTTTCTCTACGAACATTAGATTTTGTTACTTCAACACCACATTTTTCACAAATAATTCCTCTGAATTTCATTCGTTTGTATTTTCCACACAAACATTCGTAATCTTTAATTGGTCCAAAAATTCTAGCACAAAATAGACCGTCTTTTTCAGGTCTAAAAGTTCTATAATTTATCGTCTCTGGTTTTTTAATTTCACCAAAAGTCCAAGATTTAATTTTTTCAGGACTTGCTAAAGAAATTTTGATGCTATTAAAATTTTGAGCTTCAGAAATTTCAGTGTTTTTAAATAAATCTGTTAATTCTTTTTTCATTTTTAATTTAGCTCCACGTTTAATGCTAATGATTTAATTTCTTTAACTAAGACGTTGAATGACTCTGGAATACCAGACTCGAAATTTTCTTCACCTTTAACTATAGTTTCGTAAACTTTAACCCTACCAGCAACATCGTCTGATTTAACAGTTAATATTTCTTGAAGCGTATAAGATGCACCATAAGCTTCTAAAGCCCAGACTTCCATCTCACCAAATCTTTGACCACCTAATTGAGCCTTACCACCTAATGGTTGTTGTGTAACCAAACTATAAGGTCCTGTTGATCTTGCATGAATTTTATCTTCAACTAAATGATGGAGTTTAAGCATATAGATAATTCCAACAGTCACGGGTCTATCAAATCTTTCACCTGTTCTTCCATCCCATAGATATGTTTGTCCAGATCCTGGTAGTTTAGCTAATTCTAACATTTCAGTTACATTTTTTTCTTTGGCTCCATCAAACACAGGAGTTGATATAGCTATACCGTTCTGCAAATTTTCACATAAATCTTTAAATTCTGGTTTTGATAACTTTTCAACTTTGTCATTAAAAATTTCTTCACCATAAACTGATTTCAAAAATTTTGATATTTTTTCAGTTTTTTCAATTTTTTTATTATTTTCGTTAACTAGTCTTTTAACCTCTTCACCAAATTCTTTACAAGCCCATCCCAAATGAGTTTCTAAAATTTGACCAACATTCATACGACTAGGTACCCCAAGTGGATTTAAAACTATATCTACAGGTCGTCCATCTTCTCTGTATGGCATATCTTCTACAGGAACGATTTTACTAACAACTCCTTTATTACCATGTCTACCTGACATCTTATCTCCTGGTCTTAGTCTTCTTTTAATTGCAACAAAAACTTTAACCATCTTCATAACGCTTGGTAATAAATCATCACCACTTCTAATTTTTAATACTTTATCTTCAAATCTTTCAGTAATATCTTGTTTCGCTTTATTGTATTGATCCTTAAGCTGAGCTAATGTTGCTTCATCGTTAACATTTCCTACACTTATTTTGAATACATCGTTAATTGAGAGTTTATCAATCGTTTCAAAATCTAATTTAGTGCCTTCAGGTAGATCTTTAACTTTTTTAGTTAAAGCAGAACCTGATAAGAATTGTGAAGCTCTTTGTTTAATACTTCTCTCTAAAATTTCTTCTTCAACAATTTTATCTTGTTGAACTTGTTCAATTTCAGCTCTTTCGATTGTAATAGATCTTTCGTCTTTCTCTATTCCATGTCTATTAAATACTCTAACGTCAACAACAGTACCGCTACTACCTCTAGACATTCTTAATGAAGTATCTGTAACATCTATTGCTTTTTCTCCAAAAATTGATCTTAAAAGTTTTTCTTCAGGTCCAGAAGCTGAGTCTCCTTTTGGAGTTACTTTTCCAACTAGGATATCACCTGCATTAACTTCAGCACCAATATAAACTATTCCTGATTCATCAAGGTTTTTTAGCGCTTCTTCATTAACATTCGGAATGTCTCTTGTAATATCTTCTTCACCCAATTTAGTGTCTCTGGCCATAATTTCATATTCAACAATATGAACAGATGTGAATACATCATCAGTTACACATCTTTCTGAGATTAAAATTGAGTCTTCAAAATTGTAACCTTGCCATGGCATAAATGCGACTGTCACGTTTTTACCTAATGCCAATTCACCTAATTTTGTAGATGGACCATCGGCTATAATATCTCCAGATTTAACCTTGTCTCCTACTCTTACTAAAGGTTTTTGATTTATACATGTATTTTGGTTTGATCTTTTAAATTTTTGTAAATTGTAAATATCAACTCCTGATTTAGAAAAATCAGTTTCTTCTGTTGCTTTAATTACAATTCTTTTACCGTCAATTTTGTCTACTGTACCATCTCTTTTTGCAACAATAGTAACACCAGAATCTAAAGCAACATCACTTTCAATACCTGTTCCAACTAATGGAGACTCAGGTTTTAATAGTGGAACAGCTTGTCTCATCATGTTTGATCCCATTAAAGCTCTGTTCGCGTCATCATTTTCTAAGAAAGGTATTAATGATGCAGCAACTGAAACAAGTTGCTTAGGTGATACATCGATATAATCAATAGTGTCTGGTTTAGCTAAAAGGAAATTTAAGTTTTGTCTGCAAGAAACTAGTTCCTCTATAATTTTTCCATTTTTATCTAATTTTGTATTTGCTTGTGCAATGGTAAATTTTGTTTCTTCCATTGCAGATAAATATTCAACATTATTTTGAACAACACCGTCTTTAACTTTTTTATATGGACTTTCAATAAATCCGTATTTATTAATTTTTGCATAAGTTGATAAACTGTTTATCAAACCAATGTTTGGTCCTTCTGGAGTTTCAATCGGACAAATTCTTCCATAATGAGTTGGGTGAACGTCACGAACTTCAAAACCAGCTCTTTCTCTTGTTAAACCACCAGGTCCTAATGCTGAAACTCTTCTTTTATGAGTAATCTCAGATAATGGATTTGTTTGATCCATAAACTGTGAAAGTTGAGAGCTTGCAAAAAAATCTTTTAAAGAAACTGTTAAAGGTTTAGCGTTGATTAAATCTTGAGGCATTGCTGACTCAACATCTAACGTTGTCATTTTTTCTTTAATAGCTCTTTCCATTCGGTAAACACCAATACGAGCTTGATTTTCAACTAATTCACCAACAGAACGTACTCTTCTGTTTCCTAAGTGATCAATATCATCAACTTCATCTTTACCATCTCTTAAGTCCAACATTTTATGAACGATAGCAATAATGTCATCATTTCTTAAAATTGTAATTTTATCAGAACATTCCTGCTCTAATCTAGAATTCATTTTTACTCTACCAACATCAGAAAGGTCATATCTGTCGGAGCTAAAGAAAAGATTGTTAAAAATTTGAGTAGCTATTTCAATTGTTGGAGGCTCACCAGGTCTAAGCATTTTATAGATTTCTGTAATAGCCTCATCTTTTGAATTATTTTTATCATTTAAAATAGTGGTTAATAAATAAGGACCTTTGTTAATAGAATTTGTTACAGAAATTTGTAAAGAATGAATATTTGCATCTAATATTTGTTGAATTACAGCATCATTAAGCTCTGTACCAATTGCAAATGTTCCCTCTTCCTCATCATTTACCTTAACGTCTCTATGTAAAAATTTACCAAATAAAGATTCTCTTGATACTAAAATGTCTTTTAGCCCATCATTTGCTAATTTTTTTGCATTTAAAAAGTTAATTTTATCACCTAATTTTATTACAACTTCTCCCGTTTTTGCATCAATTACTTCTTCCGAAAAGTTTTTAGCTTTATAGTTTTCAGGATTAAATTTTGTTTTCCATTTTTCAGTTTTTGGATCAAATGTATATGTTTCATTTGCATAAAACTCATCTGCAATTTCTGCTTTAGAATAGCCTAATGCTAATAATAAAGTTGAAGCAAAAATTTTCTTTTTTCGATCAATTTTAAAATATAAAAAATCTTTAACATCATATTCAAAATCTAACCAAGATCCCCTGTTTGGTATAACTCTACAATTAAATAATAGTTTACCGCTTGCATGAGTTTTTCCCTTATCATGATCAAAAAATACACCCGGGCTTCTGTGCATTTGGTTAACGACAACTCTTTGAACGCCATTAGTAATAAATGTACCGCTGTTAGTCATCATGGGAACTTCTCCCATGTAAACTTCTTGTTCTTTTGCAGATAAAATATCTTTAGTATTGTTCTCTTGATCTATTTCATAAACAACTAATCTTAATGTACATTTAAGAGCTGAAGAATAAGTTAAACCTCTTGTGATACACTCTTCAACATCAAATTTTGGTTTATCTAATCTATAAGAAACATATTCTAATGTTGCTTTGTCATTTAAATCTTCAATTGGAAAAATACTTTTAAAAACTCTATCAAAACCTTTAGTTAATTCAGCCTCAGAATGAAATTCAGTTAATTCTTTATAAGAGTTTTTTTGAACTTCGATTAGATTTGGAATAGATAAACTTTCTTTTAGTTTACCAAAACTTTTTCTTATGTTTTTCTTTTCAGTAAAAGATAATTGCATTTATATTTAGTAATACTGATTAAAAATAATCAGTATTTGAATTCTTTCTTATTAATTTATTTAAGTTCTACTTTTGCGCCTGCAGCTTCTAACTTAGCTTTGATCTCTTCAGCTTCTTTTTTATTAACACCAGATTTAACTTCTTTTGGTGCACCCTCTACAAGATCTTTAGCTTCTTTTAAACCTAATGAAGTTGCTGCTCTAACTTCTTTAATAACATTAATTTTTTTGTCCCCTGCTGCTACAAGCATAATTGTAAAATCATCTTTATCTTCTGCTGGAGCTGCACCACCTGCTGCTGCTGGAGCCGCTGCTGCCATTGGAGTTACACCCCATTTTTCTTCTAATTGTTTTGATAACTCTGCTGCTTCTGCAACAGTCAAACTTGAAAGGTCTTCAATAATTTTATTTAGGTCAGGCATAATTTACTCTTTGGGTTGTGTTTCAGAATTTTCTGCCGACAAACTACTCATTTTTTCCGAGTATGCAAGCAAAATACTCACTAATTTTGATGCTGGAGCATTTAAAATACCAACAATATTTGCTCTCGCTTCGTCTAAAGTTGGTAAACTAGCAACATTTTGGACACCAGCCTGATCTAAGACCTCATTATCCATTATACCGCCAATTAATTTTAAATTTTCGTTATCTTTTGCAAATTTTGATAAAATTCTTGCTGACATTATAGCGTCTTCACCAAATGCAACTGCAGTTGGACCTGTAAATAAATTTGATAAATCTTTACACTTAGTTTTTTCCAAAGCTAATTTAGTTATTCTGTTTTTTGTTATTTTGAAGATTATTCCATGCTCTCTCATTTTTGCTCTTAACTCATCTAATTGAGTCATCGTTAAACCTTGGTAATGAGTAACCATTACAGCTTTACTATTCTCAAACTGATTAGTCATTTCTGAAATATAATTCTTTTTTTGTTCTTTCGTTAACATGATTATATCGACTTCCCTAATTTAACTTTATATGAAACTCCCATTGATGAAGTTACAAAAGTATTTTTAATTAAATCACCTTTTAGAGTATTGTTAGATTTTTCCTTCTCTAAAGCATCTAAAATTGCATGAAAGTTTTTTAATAATTGATCATCATGAAATGATTTTTTTCCAATGCTTACACCAATGTTACCATCTTTATCATTTCTAATCTCAACTTGACCAGATTTAGCATTAGTTACAGCTTCTTTAATATTTTCAGAAACAGAACCAAGTTTTGGATTTGGCATCAATCCTTTTGGACCTAACACTTTACCTAGTTTTGAAAGTTTAATCATCATACCAGGTGTACAAATTAATTTTTCAAAATTTAATTCACCACCTTTAATTTTTTCGACAAATTCATCACTTCCAACAATGTCTGCTCCTGCATCTTTAGCTTCTTGAGCTTTATTGTCTTCACAAACTACAGCAACTTTAACCTTTTTACCAGTTCCGCCAGGTAAGTTAACAACAGTTCTGATATTAACTTCACTTTTTTTTTGTTTGTTGTTTATTTGAAAACTTAAATCTAACGACTCGTCAAATTTAGTAGTACAATTTTTTTTAACTTCAGGTAATAATTTTTCAATTAACTCTGCATCTAAATCTTTTGTTTTTTCAGGTAGCTTTTTATATCTTTTTGATGACATTATTCTTTTACCTCTATACCCATAGATCTAGCTGAGCCTGCTATAATTTTTACTGCTTCCTCTAAATCATGAGCATTTAAATCATTCATTTTTTGATTAGCAATGTCTTCTAATTGTTTTTTTGAAATTGATGCAACAATATTTCTACCTGGCTCTTTAGATCCACCTTTAAGTTTTACAGCTTCTTTAATAAAGAACGATGCTGGTGGGGATTTAATTTTAAAATCAAATTTTTTATCTTTATAAACTGTAATCTCTACTGGAACTGGTTTTCCAGCCATTGATTTTGTTTTATCATTAAAAGCTTTACAAAATTCCATGATGTTTACACCACGTTGTCCTAAAGCGGGCCCAACTGGAGGTGCGGGGTTTGCTTGACCACCTTTAATTTGTAACTTTATAAATCCACTAATTTCTTTTGCCATTAACTTACTTTCTCAACTTGGTTATATTCTAAATCTACTGGTGTTGGACGTCCAAATATAGAAACTGAGACCTTAAGTCTAGACTTTTCTTCATCTATATCTTCGACCATTCCACTGAATGACGCAAAAGGACCATCAACAACCTGAACTTTTTCACCAACGCTGTACTCTATACCAGATTTTGGCTGAGCCACACCATCTTTTATTTGACCTAATATTTTTTCAATTTCTTTATCAGAAACTGGAACTGGAATACCCTTAGAGCCTAAAAATCCACTTACTCTCTTAATATTTTTAATCATGTGGTAAATGCTATTATCCATCTCACTCTTTATAAGCACATATCCAGGGAAATATTTTTTCTTACGTTGAATTCTTTTTCCTCTTTTAACTTCTGTTACATCATGTGTTGGAACAATAATTTCTTCAAACTTTTCACCAATTTTAGCTTTATCAGCCTCTTCTTTAATTAATCCAGCAACTTTGTTTTCAAAGCTTGAGTGTGATTGAACAATGTACCAATTTTTCATTAAATACTTACCTTAAGTAGTAGTTCTAGAAAAAACTTTAAAACTTGATCCAAAAGAAGAAAAAATAATGACATTACAACTGCCATTGCAAAAACCATTAATGCTCCCTGTAAAGTCTCTTTCCATGTAGGCCATGAAACTTTAAAAGCTTCTTGTTTTACTTCCTGAATAAATTTCATTGGGTTTTTCATAATTTTTAAGCTCTAATTGGCAGGAGCGGAGGGACTCGAACCCTCAGCCTCCGGTTTTGGAGACCGGCGCTCTACCAATTGAGCTACACTCCTATTTATAGAGTTACTCTATAATTTTTGTTACTACTCCTGCTCCAACAGTTCTTCCACCTTCTCTAATAGCAAAGTTTAATTGTTCTGCCATTGCAATTGGTGTGATCAACTTAACAGTAAATTTAGCATCATCACCTGGCATAACCATTTCTGTACCAGCTGGTAATTCTACTTCTCCTGTTACGTCTGTTGTTCTAAAGTAAAACTGTGGTCTGTATTTAGTAAAGAAAGGAGTGTGTCTTCCACCCTCATCTTTTTTAAGTACATACGCTTGAGCTTCAAATTTAGTGTGAGGAGTAATTGAACCAGGCTTACAAAGAACTTGACCTCTTTCGATGTCAGATCTTTCAATACCTCTCAATAAAATTCCTACGTTGTCACCAGCTTCACCTGAGTCTAAAAGTTTTCTAAACATTTCAACACCAGTACAAACTGATTTTTTAGTTTCTTTAATTCCAACGATTTCAACTTCTTCACCAGTTTTAATTACACCTGATTCTATTCTTCCAGTTGCAACTGTTCCTCTTCCTGAAATTGAAAATACATCCTCAACAGGCATCAAGAATGGTTTGTCAACATCTCTAGCTGGTTGTGGAATGTGTTCGTCAACAGCTTTCATTAATTCTAAAATTGAATTTTTTCCAATTTCATCATCTCTTTTTTCTACTGCTGCTAAAGCTGAACCTTTAATAATTGGAGTTTTATCTCCAGGATATTTGTATGAAGTTAAAAGTTCTCTAATTTCTTCTTCAACAAGTTCAATCATATCTTTATCATCAACTTGGTCTACTTTATTTAAGTAAACAACAATTGCTGGGATACCAACTTGTCTTCCTAAAAGAATGTGCTCTCTTGTTTGAGGCATAGGACCATCAGCAGCGTTAACTACTAAGATAGCTCCATCCATTTGTGCAGCACCAGTGATCATGTTTTTAACATAGTCAGCGTGACCTGGACAATCTACGTGAGCGTAATGTCTTTTTTCAGTTTCATATTCAACGTGTGCAGTTGAAATTGTAATTCCTCTTTCTTTTTCTTCAGGAGCTTTATCGATTTGATCGTAAGCTACTGCTGCTGCTCCACCTGCTTCTGCTAAAGTGATTGTGATAGCTGCAGTAAGAGTTGTTTTACCATGGTCGACATGACCAATAGTCCCAATGTTACAGTGGGGTTTACTTCTAACAAACTTTTCTTTTGACATTACTTTTTTACCTCAGTTTTTGTTTTCATTAATAATTTTTTTTTCTTGGAGCGGGTAAAGGGAATCGAACCCTTACATCCAGCTTGGAAGGCTAGCGTTCTACCATTGAACTACACCCGCACAACCCCAAGAGTAACACTCCATGTTACTTAAAATTTATTGAATGGTGGAGGGGGAAAGATTCGAACTTTCGAAGACCGAAGTCAACGGGTTTACAGCCCGCCCCATTTGACCGCTCTGGAACCCCTCCTCTGGGGAAGTGTCCCCTGTTCAATAAAGCTTCAAACAACATGCGTTTTATATATTTTATTTATTCAAATGCAACACGTGATTTAATAGATAAATATTCAAAAAAACGTGTAAAACTCAATAAAATTTATGAATAAATCATCTTTTTTCATTGCTGGTCAACATGCTGTAATCGAAGCGCTTAGAAATCCTGATCGAAAAGTTTTAAGAGTGTTTTTAACTGAAGATGCTAAGAAAAATATTCACAGAAAAAACCCAAGAAAAAATGTTTTAGAGGACGTTAAAGTTTATTTTAAATCTAAAAAAGAATTAGACAAATACACATCTAAAGAACAATTAATGCATGGAGGTTATGTTGCAGAAGTTGAACATTTAGATCAACCTGATTTAAAAGAATATATAAAAGAAAAAAAGAACTGTACTTTTGTTTGTCTAGATGAAGTAACAGATCCAAGAAATATTGGTTCATTAATTAGAAGTGCTGCATCATTTAAAATAGATGGTTTAATTATTAAAGAAAGACATTTTCCAAAAGATAGTAAGCTTATGTACAAATCTGCTAGTGGCTGCATGGAACATTTAAATATTTTTCAAGTATCTAATATCAATTCAACACTTAAAAATTTAAGAGAAAGAAATTTTTGGGTTTATGGTTTTGATGCTAGAGGAGATAAGGATTTTACAGAAGTAAAATGGGAAGGAAAAAATGTTCTCCTATTTGGATCTGAAGGATTTGGCATGAGAGAGCATACTGGTAAATATGCTGATTTCTTTGTTAAAATAGATATGAGTAAAGATATAGAAAGTTTAAATATATCTAATAGTGCAGCTATTGTTTTTCATCACCTTAGTTATTTAAAAAAAAAGAGTTGATTATTTAACAAATAATTAATAGTTATTGCGCATGCCCTTGTAGCTCAGTTGGTAGAGCAATTGATTTGTAATCAATAGGTCCGCGGTTCGAATCCGTGCGGGGGCACCACTTCACACAACAATTGTTACCAAGCAGTTAACTTCCAACAAGTATCAACATCTTCGATACGAACATAACAGCCAAGTAATGACATAATTTTAAATGCTAAAAAACCAATAAACAAAACAATTGCGACTAGAAAAATTGGATTAATTTTTTTCATTAACTCTAGCTAGTTTCATTTCTTATTTGTTCAATTTTAATCTTTTTTTGCAGACTTCTATTTTTATCATAAAGAAGATTAAATTTAATTTTGTTATTAGTTTTAACTGTAATTGATTTAGCATTTCTTACCTCTAAATTGTCTGCAACAGCACTTATGGGTCTTTTGGATGGATCTAAATTTGTGATAATAATTTTAGATTTATCATTAACTATTTTACCCTTCCATCTTCTTGGTCTAAAGGCACTTATGGGAGATATAGATAGTTTTTTTGAATGAAGACTTAAGATGGGCCCATGAACAGAAAGATTGTAAGCTGTACTCCCTGCAGGAGTTGAAACTAATACCCCATCTGAAACTAACTTTTTAATTATTTGTCTTGACCCTTGTTTAATAGATAATGATGCGGCTTGTCTACTTTGTCTTAAAATAGAAACTTCATTAATTGCTAAAGATTTTCTGGTTTGATTACTTTTATTTTTTACAATCATTTCTAAAGGAGAAATAGAAACCATATTTGCTTTAGATAGATTTTTGATAATATTTTTTGAAGAAAATTTATTCATCAAGAAACCATAGTTTCCTGAATTAATGCCATAAAATTGTTTTTTTGAATTCTTGTTTTTTTTAAGTGTTTGAAGCATAAAACCATCTCCTCCAATCACAATAATAAGATTATCTTTTTTAAATTGTTCTTGATTTAGTTTTTTAACTAATAGTTTTTTAATTTTAGAAGAATTTGTATTTTTATCAGAAATAATCTGAAGTTTAGTCATTTAGTGGTGCCCTCGGCCAGACTCGAACTGGCACTCCGCAAGCGGCAAGGATTTTAAGTCCTTTGTGTCTACCAATTTCACCACGAGGGCATTAATGAATTTCATCTTTATATCCACAATTATTTATAACTCAACTATATTAAATTGTATTGATAATCTCTAGCTTCAATTACTTCTTTAGGAAGATTTAACTCAACATCATCTAATCTAATCACTTGATCTTTATTGATATTTTTCTTCAAAATCGCATTGTCTGTAAGTCCCAATGGTAAGATTTTTTCATCTTTAGATTTTTGTGAAGTAATTAATTTACCTCTTGCACAAAAACCTCCTTCTCCATCAAGTTTATCACCAATTTTTAAATCCTTTTTTGCATAACTTGCAACATCAGCATTATAATTTTTTGTAAACCCAGTTGCTCTATTATCAAGTGCTATTGAGTATATAGATTGAGCAAGTTCCAAACCAATATAGTGGTATGGTCTCCAGATTGCAGAATAATTCCCAGAAGAGTCTGTTACCATTCCATAATCTTTGAAACAGTTTTTTACATATTCATTTTTAGCTTTGATAACAATATAGACACCCCATCTTAGATCATTAGGTATATCATTTTTATCTAAGTCAATACTGGATATAACTTCAACTTGACCGTCAAAATCTATTAACCCACCTTCTTGTTTAGGAATTAATTTTTTTGCAATATCATAAACTCCAATAGGTGGAAAAGTTAATCCATTAATAGGACATTTTAAATTTGCAGCGTTACTTACAGCACACATTTCAATTGCAGATTTATCACCACATAAAAAGCTATTAAACATCTTGGGGTTCATTCCAGATTCTTTTTCGGCACGTTCTTTCGTAAGGCCATAGTGGCCCCAAACAGTATCAGGAGTAGAATACTCAAATGTAGGATGATATTTAGTACCTTTACCAGCACAAACAACGGAGAAACCATTTAATCTTGCCCACTCAATTTGTTCTATAATTAATGAAGGTTGATCTCCATAAGCCATTGAACAGATAACTCCATTTTCTTTTGCTATATCAGACAAATATTTTCCACAAGTAATATCAGCCTCAACATTTACTAGAATAACATGCTTTTTATTTTTAATAATTTTAACCGCATGAACAGTTCCAACAATTGGATTGCCCGTTGCTTCAATAAAAATTTCAATATTTCTATCTAAAATTTCATCAAGAGATTTTGAAAAATTAATTTCACTTATTGTTGTTTCGTCTAGTCCACTATTGCTACAGTTATTTTTCGCTTGCTCGATATTTAAGTCAACAATGCTATCGATTTGAATTTTATCTAAATGATTATATTGCGCCAAAAACATACTTACAAACTTACCACATCCAATAAATGCAATTCTTATTGGCTCTTTTCTATTTTCTAATTTGGTGTGTAAAAACATATCTTTATCTAGGTATTAATCCTTGAGTAAGGTATTTGCTGTCTAAGCCACAATCTTTGTACCCTCTTTTAACAACATTTAGATATCTTTCAGTTGGAAATCTAAAAGGTGTTTTTTTTACCATTGTGTAAGTCATGACTTTTTTCCCATAATAAGTAAAATAAAACTTTCTATATAATATTGGATAATCTTCATAAACATCTAGTTTTTTTTCATCACTTTTTGAAATATCAAACAACCCACCAGGTACAATTGAATTTTTTTTAGGCTCTATATCAGCTGCTCGATATTTGCTTCTAAATGTTAACCTAAAATCTTTAAGATTAATTTTTTTTAAAAAAATACTATCTTTACATCTACGTTTCATTTGAAAAAGATTTAGATTACTTCCGTAAGCAAAATAAAGCATTTAACGATCCACTACTTCAATATTTTTTTCATTCACAAAGTCTAGAATTTGAGAATTACAATTGTCTATTTTTAATTGGTCTTCAGATCTAATGACAATTGAAACACCTAGCTTTCCAGCTTGAAAGAAAGGATAACTTCCAATTTCAACATCTTTATTATTATCTTGAACTTTTGTTAAAGCATTAGCAATTTCACTTTCAACAGTTCTTAGACTTATCGTTAAACTTAAAATTGGTTTGCCTCCAACAATTCTGTTGGTTAAACCCCCTAACATTGATTTTAAAATAGAAGGTACTCCTGGTAAACAAAATACATTTTCAATATTAAATCCAGGAGCTCCACTTGTAGGATTTAATATTAAATTAGCATTTTCAGGCATCCAAACCATCTTTTGCCTACCTTCATTGAATTCACCTGGTTTATAGTAAGCTTCCAAAATCTTATATGCTTCTTTATGGATTTCATATTTTAATCCAAATGCTTTTGAAACAGACTCTGCCGTAATGTCATCATGGGTGGGACCAATGCCTCCTGTGGTAAAAACATAATCATAAGTTGTTCTAAGAGTATTAAGTGTATCAATTATTGTTTTCTCAATGTCAGGAATAACCCTAACCTCTCCCACTTTAACACCAATAGAATTTAGCCAGGTTGCTAATGTTGAGGTGTTAGTGTCTTGAGTTCTACCGGATAAAATTTCATTCCCGATAATTAATATTGTGGCATTAACTTTTGTATTTTTAGTCATTTTAAATGTATAATTTGGTAATGGAATTTACCAAGTCTTTAGTAAAAGGCAAACTAATCAAACGATACAAACGTTTCTTTACTGATGTTAAGCTAGATAAAGAAGTTGTTACTGCTCATTGCCCTAATACTGGATCGATGAAAGGTCTGCTCGATGAAGGAAACGAAGTCTATCTACTTCCAAATAATGATCCTAAAAGAAAACTAAAATATGGCTTAGAGATAATTAAGACTAGAAAAAATCTTGTAGGAGTTAATACTCATATGGCTAACAGAATAGCCCAACATGCTTTAGAAAATAACCTTATTAAAGAACTTAAAAATAGTGATCTAATTAAACCAGAAGTGTTTTTTAACAAAGAAACCAGATTTGACTTTCTTATAGAGAAAAATAAACAAAAAAGCTTTGTAGAAGTGAAAAATGTTACTCTTTTTAGAAACAAGGATACTGCAGAATTTCCAGATGCTGTAACATCACGTGGCACCAAACATTTGCTTACTCTTATTGATGCCATAAAAAAAGGGTATAAAAGTTACCT
>Ga0222718_10002696_pt1 | contig 15706 bp, 15 predicted proteins | sample C33_27DmetaG_FD_165045 | JGI IMG/M metagenome (GOLD analysis project Ga0222718, IMG submission 165045) | Estuarine water microbial communities from San Francisco Bay, California, United States - C33_27D | ecosystem: Environmental > Aquatic > Marine > Unclassified | place: USA: California... | reverse complement strand
AGAAGAAGTTGACGTTGAAGACGAATTAGAAGTTGAAATGGAACCTGAAATGGGTGACATGGATGCTGATGAAGATTTTGAGATGGAAGACGAAGACGAGGGTGATGAAGTTGACATGGAGGACATGTTAATGATGGACTTACCTGGTGACGAGTTGGAAGTTGATGATGAAGAAGAAGTTTTACTTCCTTTAGACTTAACAGGAGCATCTGACGAGGAAATCTTAAAGGTTTTCAAGGCAATGGGTGACGAAGACGGAATCATCGTTAAACAAGACGGTGACGAAATTCACTTAAGTGATGAAGAAGAAGATGTTGAGTACATCATTCAAACTGAATCTGAAGACGAAAAAACTGAAATGGACATGAAAGAAATGGATGACATGAAAGAAATGGACGACATGGAAGAAGAAGAAGTAGTCTTTGAGATTGAGCTTGGTGAAGAGGAAGATGAAGAGAAATCAGAAATGGTTGATGAAGGTTACAACGAAGAAGAAGTTGAAGAAACTTACGAGGAAACAAAAGAAGGTAGTTATAATGCAGACTTAGACGACTCTCTTGGAATGAAAGTCCATGGTAAAAAAATGAAACAATCTTTCGCGGACAGAAGAAAAGAAAGTGAAGGAATGGAAAAAGCTATGGGTAAAAGAAAGTATTCAGGAGATAAAAGTATGGACTTGACTGCTGGTGAAACTGCAGAAGCTGCACGTACATTAGGAAACGGTTCGGACAATTTTCCAGGTAGAAAAGGTCTACCTAAGAAAAAAGTATCAACAGTTTCTGAAAGTGAATTAAAGGCTGAAGTAGATTCTTTAAGAGCTAAAAACGAAGAGTACAGAAAAGCATTAAACATCTTTAGAGAAAAGTTAAATGAAGTTGCTGTATTTAATTCAAACTTAGCTTATGCGACTCGTTTGTTCACAGAACATTCAACAACCAAGCAAGAAAAAATAAACATCTTAAGACGTTTCGATTCAGTTGAAACACTTAAGGAATCTAAGACTTTGTATAAGAACTTGAAAGAAGAATACCAAGGTAAGGAAAATGTAGTTACAGAATCAGTAGAATCTAAAGTACAGAAATCACCTTCTAAGGGTTCGGCAACAAATCTTATCGAGTCTAAAACTTATGAGAATCCTCAATTCTTAAGAATGAGGGATTTGATGACAAAAATAATTAAATAAAACAAAACTTAAAAAATACTAAAATGGGAGCATTATTAGAATCAGGTCTTGTTGGTAACATCGGTCTTAAGCACTTGAAAGTTATCAAAGAAGACACAATCAACAAATGGGACAAATTAGGATTCTTAGAGGGTCTTAAAGGTCACGTTAAAGAAAACATGGCGCAGTTGTATGAAAACCAAGCGTCACACTTAATCAACGAGGCAGCAGCTTCAGATAACTCAGGTTCTTTCGAAACTGTAGTTTTCCCAATCGTGAGAAGAGTATTCTCAAAATTGTTAGCTAACGACATCGTTTCAGTACAAGCAATGAACTTACCAATCGGTAAATTGTTCTACTTCGTACCTAAAATCCAAGGATATGACGCACAGGCAGGTTCTAACGACCACTTTGCACCTATCGGAGCACCTAACGGTCCAACACAAGCGGCAGCATCTGCAGCTTATGATTCAGGTAAAAACTTGTATGACCGTTTCTACGAAGGTAACGAAGCAGGTTTAGACCCAGCAGGTTTATTCGATTACTCTAAAGGTGCTTATACGGCTGTTACAGGTGATGTAGGTACTGTAGTATGGTCAGGTAGTGACTTAGTAGTTTCAGGTTACGGTGCTGATGAGTACAGAAAAGTATTACTTATCATGACAGGTTTCACTAACTCAGGTACTTACGGTAAAATGCAAGGTCCTGATGGTGCAGTAGTTGATACTGAATCATTCTTATCAGACTTAACAGTAAACGCTGTAACTTCAGCGGGTGGTGCATTCTCAGGAGCAGGTTCAGGTAACCTTATCTTTAGAGTTGTTACTCAGAAGTACGGTAAAGGTATCGTAGAATACGGTTCTAAGAGTACTGCTACATTCCCAACATTGGGTAATGGTGGTGAATACCAAAACATCTGTGATGCTGAAGGTAAAATCTACTTAGAGGTTGACTTACAAGTTCCAGCTTCAATCGGAGCAGGTTCATTAGATGGTTACTCAGGTTTAACTACAACTATCGCAGGTCTTGCAACTGCTAATTCTCAGTTTACTGCAACATACAGAGTATACGAAGAGTTAGAATTCGAAGATAAAATTGGTGAGGTTTCTTTCGACTTAGAATCAGTAACTGTATCTGTTACAGAAAGAAAGTTGAGAGCTCAGTGGTCTCCTGAATTAGCTCAGGACGTTTCTGCATTCCACAACATTGATGCTGAAGCTGAATTGACAGCTTTATTATCAGAGCAGGTGGCAGCGGAAATCGACCGTGAAATCTTAAGAGACTTAAGAAAAGGTGCGGCTTGGACATTACGTTGGGACTACAACGGATGGAAGAGAGGAACAGCAGCTAATCCATTAACTCAGTACACTCAGAAAGACTGGAACCAAACATTGATTACAGCTATCAACCAAATCTCTGCACAGATTCACAAATCTACGTTGAGAGGTGGTGCTAACTGGATTGTTGTTTCTTCTGAAATCAGTGCAATCTTTGATGACTTGGAATACTTCCACGTATCAAACGCAGCACCTGACCAAGACCAGTACAACATGGGTATTGAAAGAGTTGGTACTTTATCAGGTAGATATCAAGTATATCGTGACCCTTACTTCCCACCTAACACAGTATTGTTAGGACACAAAGGTAACTCTTTGTTGGATACAGGTTACGTTTACGCACCATATGTACCATTACAGTTAACTCCAACAATGTACAATCCATTTAACTTTACACCTATCAAGGGTATCATGACAAGATACGCTAAGAAAATGGTTAACAACCGTTTCTATGGTAGAATCATCGTTGATGGTGTACGTACATTCGACTTGAGAGAATTGAGATAATCAAACTCAAACTGAATAAATAAGAAGGGGACCTCACGGTCCCCTTTTTTATTGGTGTTAATTTAATGTCAAAAAAAAGAGGACTAAAAAGTCCTCAATTAAATTCTATTATTCTGATTTGTGAATTTCAGGTTCAGGTAAATCATTATCTAATGGTTGTGGGGTTGTCAAAATTCTAATTGCTTTTGAAATAACCTCAGCTTCTTCCATTCCATAAACACCTCTACGGTGACCTGAACGCGCCGCTTGAATAACACTATACAATGCCTGTTCTTGTGTCATTTGGTCGATAAATTTATTTAGGTCATCATTTGAATAGTAATTAATGATTTCAAATAATGTACCCGATGGTTGTGGTTGTTCTTGAATTTGTTCTTTATTATCTTCCATAATCTCTTTTGATTGATATTTATAATATATATAAGAAAAGGACAAAAAAAATCAAGTATGTCAGAATATATTTTAAGTGAAGATTTAGCCGTTTGGTTTGGAAAGAAAAAAAAGAAAAAAGGTTCTTCTCAACCTAAGGGACCGTGGGTCAATATATGTAAAAAGAAAAAGGGTGGTGGACACCCCCCATGTGGTAGGTCAGACGCTGACAAAGGAGCATACCCTGTTTGTAGGGGTGCAGGTGTCGCTGGTAAGATGACACAAGCCGAGAAAGATTCTGCGTGTCGTAGAAAGAGAGAAAAGGAAAAGAAAGACCCCCAATCAGGTAAAGGTCAAAAACCTACAAGAATTAAGATTAAAGATTATAAGAAAAAATCAAAGAAAGAATCTGTGGATATGTTGGTAAACTTAGTAACAGAAAAATTTAAGGTAGAACCTAATGAATATCAAAAGTTATATGAAGATGACAAATATTTGTTGGTGGCACCCCTAACACATAACGCATCATGTAAGTATGGTGCAGGCACAAAGTGGTGTACAACAAACAGAGATAGTGATGAGATGTTTGATGAACACATTATAGGGGGTACTTTAGTATATTTAATTATCAAAGACAAAGACTTAGCAGAACAAATGGGTAATGGTAAGTTTGGTTTATACAGAGGATGGGGTGAAGAAAAAGGTAGAACACTTGTATATGATGAGGTAAATAATGAATATCTTAACGGAGAACAATGGTTGTCTAATGAATTTGAAAAGGTAGACAAAGAAAGAATATTTTTTGATGTTATCGATAAGTTTAACGAGTATTATAATTTCATGGACAAACCATCTGAGAGAACAAAAAAATCTTTTGACATCAAAGAACAATTAAAGGGATATGAGGTTGAACCTTTTGCAATGCATTCCGACATCTTTGAAAAGTTATGGGATGGATATACGGAAGATAACTTATTAAGAACGTACATAGGTTTAAGAATGAAAAATCCAAAAAGAGCACATATCGTAGATTATTTTTATAACTTTATTAAAGATAATGGTGAACAAATCAAACGAAAAGAAGCAAACCCGATTAAAGAAAGTATAATCAGGGAACTTGATAAGTTAAAAAACAAACCTGTAATGTCCGAGGGGTTAGAATATCATGTTAAAAATAATATATCACTAAGTGAAAACATATACAGAGTGGGTAGTGAAAAATATTTTGAGGTAATCAATGAAGCCAGAAAGTTAAGAAATGAAGGTCATTACTTTAACGAAGAAGATAATGAAGTGTTAGATTCCGATTTGGGTAAGTTCTTCATCTATGAAGGTGAAAGATTACCATTAGATTTCCCTATGGAGTTGACAGGAGAAGAAATTGATGATACTTACTTCATCATTCAGAGTTTAAAAACAGGGAGTCCTAAATATATAGCTAATATTGAGGGTGAAAAACCATTATGGGTTCCTGATAGTAGGATAAGACAAGCCTATAAATTTGCAACTTTAGATGATGCTAAAAATTATATATCGAAATTCAACCCTAAAAAAACTGCATCTTGGTACATTTATAAAAGACCTTACGATTTAAATCCAAAGGATGTTGGTTTAGGTAGAGATTTCCGCAGGATTAATGAGGCGGAATATCAGGGTAAAAAAGTTGAATTGGGTAAACCAAAAAAGGGGGGGTCTAAAAAATGGTATGTTTATGTTAGAAATCCTAAAACAGGTAAGATTATTAAAGTATCTTACGGTTCACCCGTTATGACGGCTAAATGGAACGACCCAGGTGCTAGAGCATCGTTTGCCGCAAGACATCAGTGTGAAAAGAAGAAAGACAGAACCAAAGCAGGTTATTGGGCGTGTAGAGCACATAAAGATTTTGGGAACAATGTTCCAGGAAGATATTGGTAATGGTATACAATCAAGAAGATTTAGGTAAGAATAAATTCAGAAGAGTTTTTAAAGAAAACGTGGAATCTGAAGAGTTGGTATGGCACCGTGACCGTGAAGACCGCGAGGTTTTTGTGGAATCAAGTGATGGATGGATGTTACAAATGGACAATGAACTACCTCAGGTCTTGCAGGAGGGACAAAAATACTTCATACCTAAGGAAACCTATCACAGAATTTTTAAGGGTTATGGTGACCTTAAAATCGTTATTGACGAAAGTGTTGGTAAAGTACGTATCCCTAAGGTGGTAAAAGAGAATATTAAAAGAGGTTTATTTTACTTAAGAAAACAAGGAAAACGTTCTAACTTATTTGAAGAAATTTATAATTCAGATTATGTGAGTTTTGAAACAATTAAAGAGTTTAAAAGTTTTTTTGATTCACATAGAACAAACGTTGTATTAAATGAAAGTTTTAAAGGTTCACCCGAACGAGATGACAAATATATAAAATGGTTATTGAGGGGTGGCAATGCCGGATATAATTGGGTAATAAGGGAATCAAAAAAGAGGGTTTAAACACCCTCTTTTTCTTTTCTCTTAATTTTTACTGAATATCCTTGTTCCGTGAACATTTCAGGATAATCCAAATAGAAGTAGTCAATCGCTCTTTCAGCATCAACTGCTTGAGTTTCCATAACTAACTTCTCATCTTTGGTTAGTTGATAAGTTGTGTTTGACATTTTGTTTAAGGTTAAAAAATTAAAGTCCAAATATATGGATTATTTTTTACCTGAACAATATTTTCCTGAGCATTTTTTATTTCCGTCTAATCCTGGCATAGTACCTTTACACACTTGTACTGCATATCCATTGGCATAAGCCGATGGGTAAACTTCAAACTTGGCTTTAGCAGCTCGTTTACCACGAGCACAAAGTGTAGTGTCTTTCTTCTTTTTCTTCTTCTTTTTCTTCTCGTCAATAACTCTACGTATAATTTGTTCAAGTAAATTTCTTTCTTCAATCATGTCAACGTCATCTATATTCATAGAGAGTTGCATACCACTTTTTTTTGTTTCATTCATCATGAAATCAAAAACTTGGTCTAAGTTGTTTTTAGCTTCGGCAATGTGGTCTTGAGCCCAATCATGACCATTATCTAAAATTGATTCAACCATATCTTGGTCTAAATCTAACAACAAATCACACTGTCTTCTCATTTGTTGTAGATTACTAAAAAACATATATCTTTCGTTTCTCATTATTTCTTATTTACGATTTGGAATTTAAGTGTTCTTTTATAAGTATCTACATTTCTATCTGTGTTCACTTTCATATCAACAAAATATTCATTTGGTATCTTATCTCTTGTATCGAAAACAAAATAATACCCATCTGGTGTTCTGTTAATTTGTGTCCATTCTTGAACTTGTACCTCTGTGGTACCTTCCATAACATACACTCTATAGAAGGCTTCTATGTCGTTTACAACTTCATTTACAGAATACGCTCTCTTAATATAGACACTAACATTTCTAACATCAGTGTTTAATATTTTTTCATCTTGTTTAATACCACTATAATCAAAACCGTATAGTTTTGGTTGTTCAGTTCTTGTACCAATTTGGTAGTAACCATCTGAAGACTTAAGAACGAATTCATTTTCCACTGCCGAAATTGAGTCACCATTTACAGATAAGTTGTACCATTTGTCGTAATAGAAACAAGGAACTGTAGTTGCGGTTAAACCACTAAGTTCGACTCTATACACTCCTTCAGTCACTAAACAACTTGATAAACCTGTAAATCCTGAAAGTTCATCACCATTACCATCTAAAACATCTACAGTAGGTGGTGTGTCAAAATTAACAGGATTACCATTCACATAAGAATATAAGTATAGATAGTTTGTTTTACCCTGGTAGAAAACATTTCTGTCATCTAATATTAAGTCATTATAATTTGTTTCTAAGAATGGCTCATAGAATGTTTGTGTATGTGGTGAGAAAAATCCAACCGAATAGTTCTCAGTTAAACCACTAATATTTTCAACCTGAGGTAAATATGCAACACCATAACCTGCAGTTGTTGTACCACCAGTTAAAATTGAATTTATCTCATTTGTCATATCAAACTCAATATCTTCATTACCAAACTCAAAATGTTGAGTATCAATAATAGTAATTGCGGAATAGTTCAAACCAACGGTAGAACCTGTTTGAGAGTTTGTGTTATCATATAAACCTGAAACTGACCAATCATCTATCGTACTTCTTTGAAACCAGTTTGATGGACGGTCAGAAAAACTTTTGTCAGTGTCTATGGAATCAGGTACACTCATAGCGTTACTAGTATTAAGTGCCTTTGAGTTTTCATAATAGTCATAACCAACACCTGAATCCCATGTTTGGTCATCACCTGTAGTTCCTGAAACTTTTGGTATTTTAAATAAAATTAAATCAAAAGATGTTGCTCTTCTTCTACCTTGAGAAGTTTTTGAGTTTAATAAGTCTGTGTCAAACGCAGATGTGTTTGTCATTCTTAATGTATGAGTAATACCTGTAGTTGTACAACCGGTAGAAATTACACCATTATCAAACTTACTTTGAAGGTTAGATAAATCCAAATCAAATATATAACGACTATATCCTTTTGGTGCGATAACATCGTCTACTCTACCGTAAAATAATTCAACAATCGGGTTTCTTGCAGTGTTAGTGTAAGAGTTATAAACGATTGTGTTAGTTTTATTAAAATATGATTTGTGAATTGACATTAGTTCCTTTTAAAATATAAATATCAATTAATCCTAATATTTCCATTTAATATTTTTTGTTGTGCCTCTAAAATGGATTTTAGGATATCCTGTGAACTAGTACCGTCTTGAGATACTGGAACGGGTGGTAGACCTGGATATGGATGAACATGAGTGACTAAATACTTAACAATTAAATTAAGTAATTCAATTAGTTCTTCACCTCTAACCATTGATGATGTGTTAGGTTCTATCTCTTTGAATATTTTATCTTGACCGATTCCGTAGACATCATAGCCTGAAAAGTCTATAACTTTTTTTCCTGAACCTGTTCCCGAAACTTGATTTGAAAGTAGGAATAATTTCTTACCTCCCATAAGAGCTACAGTTTCGTCAACATTATTTATAGTTTCTTCATTATATGAATCATCTACAAATTCATAAGGTACTGTATCGTCACCCTTTTCATTAAAGACTAAACTATAACCAGGTGTTATATCTAATTGATTAACTTTAACTTTATTTAAAATTTCTCCAACATTTTTCAGTGCATTACTATCACTATTCAAATTTGTATTTGATGTGATATTAACAAGTGATTTTGTGGGTCTAAAATAAAATGGGAATTGTTCACCATTTCTAAGGGTTCCATTACTACCAAAAACATCAGTTAATTCACCAGTTTTAACATCCTGTTCTTTTAATTGACCACTTTTAAAATCCTTAATAAAATCGTTAATTAATTTAATTACACTATCAGATGATTGATTTTCAAACAACTTTTTGACCGTAGGTACCGAAAGGTTTGAAGATAGAACTGTATCGACATCAAAATTTGCGGTATTAATTTCAGGCACATCACTTGGTAATTTATATAATGTTATATCACCCCTAAATTTATTTTGAGTATTTTCAGGATTATATATATTATATTCAATTAAGTAATTTAAAAAAGTATCGCTCTTAACTAATCTTTTTCTATTTTTTTTCTCACCTATCTGTTTAGTAAAATCATATTTTGATAGTTGTAAGAATGCCCTGTTACCATTAGCGTCGGGTTGACTATTTGGACGTACTGGTTTGTATTTTCCAGCTCGTATAAGAACTTCATTTTCTTTAACTACAACGTCTGAAGTACCTCTACCTAATAGTGAGTTATCACCAGGTTCAGGAAAAACACCTTTAGTCTTATCGTTTTTATAACCAGGATTTACTTTATTATCATTATATCCTAAACCTGTTTTGGCTTCTTCTAATCTTTGTGCCGCTTCGGTTGAAAGATTAACTTTTATATTATCGGGTCTTGTTTGTCTAACACCTGAGTCAAGAAAAGTTTTAGAATTATCTAAAGATTCTAAATTTAAATTTAAAGGTGTTGAAAAAGGTCCTTGAACGTAAAATTTATTTTTTGTTGTTCTTGTTCCTCTAAACTGATAAAATAAGTGTACATATTCCCCTACCTTAGGTATAGGATTTATAAAAACAGGTAATAAGGGTAAAAACAGATAAGGGTCCTTTGACGACCAAGGACCATCAACATCTGGTCTTATACTATTAGGGTTAAAACCTTTTGCAGATTTGGTTAGTTCTTCATCATTGTCAGACTCAGGTTTTACCCTTAACCTACCTAACATCATAGGGTCATTATTATCAATAACTCTACCTTCAAAAAACATTTGAGTATTTAAAATACTATCTATTATACTCATTACTTATTCCTTTTTTGATATTCTTCCAATAATTTATTGTATGCCCTTTCCACACCATCTAAATGGTGAGTCATTTTAATAATATATTCTTTGGTCTTTTCAAAATCTTCATTTAAAAAGTCCATGGCTTCGGTCAATTCTTTATTTGACTTATTTTTAAAATCTACTAATACGTTTTTTATTTTATTTTCATCCATAATTAAAAAGATTTACCCCAACCCCTTGCTGGTACGGTAACACCAGCAGGTGTAATAGTTAATGGTGGTATAAACACATCAGTTTTTCCATTTTCGGATTGTTCTTGATTCATACCTTTTATCATACCAAGCATACCTATATTCATAAGATTAGGTGAACCATCTGGTAAGTCACCAGTTGGTAGTCCCGATTTTTGTAATTGTTCAATGACATTTGAGAATGCTCTTGTGTCAGACACACCTGGAAGTATTGCGGAACCTGCAAGTAGAGGTAGTGGTATTGTAATATTTCCCAAACCTGCAGATTGTAGTCCGAGATTTAGAAGTGCTAGTATTTCATCGACAATACTTTTACATTTTCGATAATCTAAAATAAGGCTCCCTAAAAGATAGAGTGCATAAATAATTGAGGTGTACATTTGAACTTGTTTGTTTTTACTTTCCTCAACAATTCTTCTTAATATATCAGCAACTAAACTTTTGATATTCTTTTTAATTAAATCAAAAAGTTCTTCTATGAATATAGACAATGTTCTACTCATTAGGTTAACAATAAATTTTTTGAATCTATTAATGAAACTTCTTAAACTATCAATACTATCACCTATTAATGATTTAAGTGCTTTTAATGCCACCATAATCCCAAACATTGTTTTTGGTGATAACATTGTTGACATAACTGCTCTTGGTAGTGCTTTAATAAAGTCTAGTTTTAATGCTGCATCTAAATTGAACTTCGGTGCTGTTAACGTCTTCCAATCTTTGTTATTTGCAGTGTCAAATAAGAAAGTCTCAATAGCAGAAATTTTGTTACTTGTGGAAGTTTCTGACCTAATGTTTCTCATTGCAGAATTAAATGATTCTACATTAATTGGTAATTTAACATTATCACAATCTTCAAATTCTACAACACCTTGTTTTATGTTTTCATTCTCTCTTTCTATATTTCTTAAGTCCAATGGTGTTAGTTGGAAAAAAGATTCATCAATCAAATCTAAATCTGATAACTTAGCGTTACCACTAACATCAATTTGTTCAGTATTATCAAAACAAAGACCCATAATACGTGTCAATGTTCTTTGAAAGTCAGAAATATCAAATTGTTTACCATCTGAAATACTACCTGACATTGTTATAAACCCTGACATTAATTGTAGAATATTCGCAACTAAAACATCAAAATTTAAAATATCTATAGATTGATAATAGTCCATCAAGAAATCTGATATTCTTTTTACCTCCCCCGTATCTTTTAATAAAGTTACTTTTAAGAAATTACCAACATTACCCTGAGCATCAGTTTTAGTATACTCAAAATCAAAAATGTCAGTATTTGATGCTCCTATATAGTTACTACCAGTATCGTTTTTTAAACTAACATTAGGGTCTTGAATTCTTGAATAAATTTCTCTATTCATCGAGAATGGTATTGCACCTGGTGAAGTCTCAACATCCTCATATAAAAATGCGTTAGGTTCCTCGTTTGGGTTGTTTTTAAGCTGGTCAAACAAATCAATCGACTCTACCTTGATATATAAAGGTTCATTAATTACAAAAGTTTGCTCTTGTGAACACCCAATCGCAGACAACACCTCTTCAACCAATATTTGAAGTATTTTTTCTTTTGTGTTAATTGCGGCTAAAGAGAAAACTCTAATTAGGGTACTATTATAAGAACCTGTAACGTTGTTTGGTAAAGTATATTTGAAAATATCAATTAATTCTTCAAATTGATTCTTTGTTGTTTTAATTGATTTACTAATACCATCACTGAATTCAGATAATGGTTTATTAATATCTTTATTACTTACATCTTGCGCATTACCATCTCTTGATTTACTTAAGATAGTTTCATTTTTTTCATTTTCTAAAACTGTGGTAAGTGCACTTAATTTGGCTTTAATGGTTGAATAATCTTGACTTAAATCAATCGACATGTTGGTATAATTTAGTCTATTTTATACCCTTCATTTTTACCATCATTATCTATATCTTTTTGTATAAGTGCTTGTAGAACATCGTCATCCATTTCAGAAAGATTAAATGTTTCTGAATCGTTATTTGAAGCTTTTTCCCAAATAGAAGATTGTAATTTAGAAAGGGTTAGTTTCTTTTCAATAGTATCATTTATGATTTTCTGCTGTTCTTTAATTACAGGACCTATAACTGTCATATCTTCAGGGTCTTTTAACATCGTTAACATTTTGTTCTGTATTCTAACGGCAGTAGACCTTTGTTCCACAAGTTCGTTGTAGATTTCCTGCATAAGACTCAGTACAGAATCTTTAGATAAAACAATTTCCTTTTTTTTAGGTCTTCCCATAATACTATAAATATCTAATTATAGTTTTTATCGATTATTGATGATTTTCATCATATCGTAATAAAGAAGTTTAAACTTCTTCATAGACGTTCTAATTTCTTTTGTTGTAAGATTTGTCATTTCACGTAGTGACAATAAAATAATATTCTTATTAAATTTATTATTATCAGTACCTATAAAAATTTCATCATAGTTATCGAATAACTCAACTAATGCAAAACCCAACTTTTGTTCATTAGTATTTAGATTTTCACTTTCTATAAAATCTTTAAGTTTGTCCAAAAACTCTTTAATAATTTGTTCAGGTTCTACCTTCTCGTGTTCCAAATAATAAACCATATCAGGTCTATTTTCTAATGAACTTGATATATCTTCGTATGATATTTTTCTGTTTAATTCTTTTTGGTCTTTTATGATTTGACCCATAAGATAATTTTTACAGATAGTACCAAAATAAGAATACGCTTTTTTATTTCTTGCCGGTTTAAATTTATCAACTTTAGTTATTAAAAAAGAATGTGTATCATGATGGATTTCTCTAAAATCCATATCTTTTCTATATAACTTATAACGTCTGATAATGGATTCTATCATTTTATCTAGTGGTGCTCTCAGAAATTCATTATAAATGTCATTTTTTTCATTTATAGTCCCAGCAGATAAGAACATACGAACAGCATGTTCTTCCCTTTCAGCAAAATAGTTAGTCGTTGTTTTTGGTTTACGACCTCTCTTTTTTACTTCCTTATTTTCTGAACTTCCACTTGTTTCTGATAAAAACATTAACCTTCAATAGCTTCATATTTTATACCCCTATCATTTGTGAAGAAATGTTCTTTTTTCGCTGACTCTAACCAAAACTTAACCTCATCTTCGGTAACACTTTCTTCCCCATTTTTATAGTTCCAAAATATTGAACCAAATCTTAAGTTCATATGTTTATAACCAATTCTTGGGATTGTCATAATGTTAACAGAGTTGTAAGTTAATCTTAGTAAAAATTCATACACAAATGTTAGTTTCATTGATGATTTGAACCCACCAAAATCTTCATATACTTCTTTCTTCAAAACAATACCACTACTTTGGAAATTCTGATAATTTAAAAGAACTTCGTTAGTTAGGATACCAATTTCGCTGTTCATACTCGCGGCAAATGTTGCTTCATTTGTAAAACCTGCAAAAACACCTTTATCATCAACATCAACAACAATAGGTAAGAAACCTTGCATATCAGGATATGCGTCAGCGTATCTTTTTACATTTTTAAACCAAATAGATGCGTACTCATCATCAAATTCTAAAATGGAAATCCATTCAGAATTGGCGTTTTGAACACCTAAATTTACTTGTGACGAGAAATCTGTATCACCATTGTTAATTACTTTGTTAACGGTTAACCCACTGAAGTCAAAGTTTTCAATTATTGAAACTAATGATTCTTCGTCTGAGTGTACTAACACTAATTCATTGACTGGTGTTGTTTGATTTAATATTGATTGTATTGATTTTGAGAATAATTCATCAAAATCTTTATGTTTTGAGCTTTCTACTGGTAAAATTACCGATACATTAAAATTTTCCATAATTAATTTTCTTCTGTTACTTTCATTTTATCTAATTGAGTTTGAAAACTATCTCTTCTAATGTCAAAGTATTCACTAAAAAGATTTAATACATTGTTATCAAATTCTGTTTTATCTGAGTATTTCTCCGCAGTTAACAATGAGTTTTCGTATAACGATTCTGATATATTATCTTCTAGCCAATTTTGTACAAATTCGGCTAAAATATCTATAATATTATTCATTTCATAAGTCCAAACACCGTTGTTATCTGACATCCATTCAGGTTTCATGTTAGGTACTTTACCAATAACAGGAGTTCTTGATGCCATTGATTCTAATGGGAAAGTCCCAAATCCTGATTCATCATCAACCCATACCGACACAAAACTATCTTTTAGATATTCTGCGAATTCTTTTTGAGATAAACCTTTCATATCTCTAAATGTTACCCATCTAAATTGAGGGTATTTCAAATAAAATCCTTTAATTATCTTTGCCGTATTTCTTTGTTCTCTACTGTGTATTGAAACAATAGGTTTTGATGGTTTATCTTTTTTACTAAAACTTTCAGGAATATATGGTTTAAGAATATCAATATCAGTTGCCTTCATGAAGTTACTGATGTGTTCTCTTTGTTCCTCATTTGTTGTGATGGCCTTTCTAAACCCATATTGAGACCAATTAGTACCAGGTGCCAATGTTTCTAACATATGGTCATAGGCTTGACACAGGACAATTTTTCCACACGGGAAATTTGATAACTGCTCAAGAACGTGTCCATATATCTCAGGAATAACAACAAAATCTTCAGGTGATATTTGTAGACTTTGACCTTCAATAGATTGGTGAGGTAATTCCATGTATTTTTCATCTAACCAACCTGAGACGCCTGTATAGACTTTTTCTTCGTGAATCATTATAGGGTTATAACCATTATCCTTCAAGGTTTGTGCGACTTGATAGATGTATCTGATTGAACCTTTGGCATTTCCTTTAGTATCTTGTACTAAAAAATAAATTTTTGATGTTCTATCTGTTAAATTTAAGATAGAAATTTCAATTTTCTGTATTCTTTCTGTTTCCATTTACTATAAACTTTTAAGTATATTATGTTTTAATAAAGTATTAAATGCAATCCTAAAGGGAATACTTAAATCCTTACTTGAATATGCACCTAAATTTTCATCAATATCTTCTCTCTCACTTAGTACTACTTCAACCATCAACTTTAACAGTTCAAACTTTACTAAATTTACATTATGACCCTCTTCAATTTCATCATCACTGTTGGATGGTTTTTCTATAGAAATTTCATTATCCAATACATTAAGGTCTAAGTAATAATTTTCTCCTAATATTTTAAACATCTTATTTTAATTTTAATTCTTTATATAAATTTTTAAACTCTTCTAATTCACTAACACTATAATCTGATTGTATATTACTATTATATGATGTGTTATATTTTACTTTTATCATATTAAAACTTTCATCTGACAAAATATCAGGGTTTGCAGTTAATATGATGTCATATTTTGACATAACACTTTCCATAGTTATTTTTGAGTAAAAATTTATGTTTTCAACCAAACATCCATATTTGGAAAGAAAAAATAGGGTCGCGGGTTTTGATTTTTGTATTTCATCTGAAATAATACTTACTTCATGGTCATCCCTTAAATCTTCATATATTTCATTAAATAGATTAAAGGTATTTGCACTGATTGAAGCTGCATGGCCAAAAATATTCATTGGGAAGTCCACGTAGAAAAAGTCATACAAATCTTCTACCTTTGGAAAAGTAAAATGATTAATTAAATCCATACTATTCACAGGTAAGTTTAATTTATATTCGAAGTTGTCTTCCTCACCTTCTTCAACGAT
>Ga0222718_10002695_pt1 | contig 15714 bp, 20 predicted proteins | sample C33_27DmetaG_FD_165045 | JGI IMG/M metagenome (GOLD analysis project Ga0222718, IMG submission 165045) | Estuarine water microbial communities from San Francisco Bay, California, United States - C33_27D | ecosystem: Environmental > Aquatic > Marine > Unclassified | place: USA: California... | reverse complement strand
TTAGTTTTGATGGCAATATTTTTATTATAATTTTAAAAATCTTTGATGAATTTAGCCTCCATTTCAGAAAATAAAGATAGAGAAAAGAGAATAGCTGTAACACCTGAAATTGCAAAAAAATATATTAGCTTAGGTTTTAATTTATCTTTACCGATCAACTACGGGTCTCATTTAGGATTTAGTGATGAAGAATATAAAAGTTTTGGTGTAAACTTATTAGATAGCGAGGAAGAGTTAATTAAAAACTCTGATATTATTGTTCAGTTAGGTTTATTGAGTGATGAAAAACTGTCATTATTAAAAGAAAACCAAACGTTAATAGGATCTTTAAATGCTTTTTCAAATAAAGAGAAACTAGAAAAACTAAAGTTAAAAAAAATTAATTGTTTTTCTCTAGAATTGCTTCCACGAATTACAAGAGCACAATCAATGGATATTTTATCCTCACAAGCAAATTTAGCTGGTTATAAAGCGGTGATAGAGGCTTTTCAAGTTTATGAAAGAGCAATTCCCATGATGATGACTGCAGCAGGAACTATTCCTGCAGCCAAAGTGTTAGTAGTTGGAGCAGGTGTTGCAGGATTACAAGCGATTGCAACTGCTAAAAGAATGGGAGCAGTAGTATTTGCAACAGATGTAAGGATGGCCTCAAAAGAACAAGTTGAAAGTTTAGGCGGTAAATTTTTAACTGTTGAAGGTGCTGAAAATTTAGAGACAGAGGGTGGTTATGCAAAAGAGGCATCTGATGATTTTAAAAAAAAACAGGAAGAATTATTAACTGAGACTTTAAAAAAAATTGATATCATCATTTGTACAGCCTTAATTCCAGGCAGAGAAGCACCTAAAATTATAAAAGAAGAAATGTTTAAAAATCTTCAATCGGGCTCAGTTGTTTATGATTTAGCAGCTATTCAAGGTGGAAACACTGCTTTTACAAAAGTAGATGAAATTGTTGAAAAAAATGGGGTTAAAATTTTAGGCGAGGCAAATATTTTAAATAAACTGCCAGTATCAGCATCAAATTTGTATGCTAAAAATGTATTTAATTTTATTTCAAATTTATATGATAAAGAAAATAAGAAATTAAATATTAATTTAGAAGATGAAATAATTGAAAAAACTTTAATTAAATAGATTATGGAAATAGATCCTTTTATATTCAGATTAAGTATATTTATCTTATCAATTTTTATCGGTTATTATGTGGTGTGGAGTGTAACACCTTCATTACACACACCTTTAATGTCTGTAACTAATGCGATTTCATCAGTAATCATTGTGGGAGCCATCATTGCAGCTTTATCAGGAGGAGATGGAGTTATTTTTTCTTCATCAAGTATTTTTGGATTTTTAGCGATTGTTCTTGCGGCAGTTAATATCTTTGGTGGATTTTTAGTCACTCAAAGAATGCTCGCAATGTACAAAAAAAAGAAAAAGGATAAATAATAATGTCTGCAAATCTTTCGGCAATTTTATATCTTATATCAGGCGTATTATTTATCTTAGCTTTAAGAGGACTGTCATCTCCAGAAACTTCAAGACAAGGAAATTTATTTGGAATTATTGGAATGGTAATAGCAATATCAGTTACTTTTTTATCAGTTGGAAATTTTTCATCTGGATTTATTTATGTACTTATCTTTTTGGCAATTGGGGGAAGTATTGGAGCATTTATTGCATACCGAATTCCAATGACAGCAATGCCAGAATTAGTTGCTGGTTTTCATAGTTTAGTTGGATTGGCTGCAGTATTTGTTGCAATTTCAGCCTTTATTAATCCTGGGGCTTTTGGGCTTGGAACTCCTGGAAATATAAAACTTGCAAGTTTAATTGAAATGGCGATTGGTGCTGCTGTTGGGGCTATTACTTTTTCAGGTTCAGTTATCGCTTTTTTAAAACTTCAAGGAATAATGTCGGGTGCACCAATAACCTTTAAAGGTCAACATGTATTAAATGCATTAATTTTAATTTCAATAGTAGTTTTAACATTTTATCTTTGCTCAACTCAATCTGCTAATTTATTTTGGATATTAATTGGAGTTTCTTTTTTAATTGGATTTTTAATTATTATTCCAATCGGAGGAGCAGATATGCCGGTTGTGATTTCAATGCTTAATTCTTACTCAGGTTGGGCTGCAGCTGGAATTGGTTTTACCTTAGAAAATACAGCTTTAATTATAACAGGTGCGTTAGTTGGATCTTCAGGTGCAATTTTATCGTATATAATGTGTAAAGGAATGAACAGATCATTCTTTAATGTTATCTTAGGAGGCTTTGGTGCAACAGAGCAATCTTCTGGAGATAGAAACAAAGAACAAAGACCAGTTAAAAGTGGAAATGCAGATGATGCAGCCTTTTTAATGAAAAATGCGTCATCGGTAATCATCGTTCCAGGTTATGGAATGGCAGTAGCGCAAGCACAGCATGCTTTAAGAGAGATGGTGGATACATTGAAGAAGAATGATATCAAAGTTTCGTATGCAATTCACCCCGTTGCAGGACGAATGCCAGGACATATGAACGTATTATTAGCAGAAGCAAATGTTCCATATGATGAAGTTTTTGAGCTTGAAGAGATTAATAATGATTTTGCAAATGCAGACGTTGCTTTTGTAATAGGGGCAAATGATGTAACTAATCCTGTTGCAAAAACAGATCCTCAAAGCCCTATATATGGAATGCCAGTTCTTGATGTTGAAAAATGTAAGTCAGTGTTATTTGTAAAAAGAAGCTTGTCACCTGGATATGCAGGAATAGATAATGATCTTTTTTATAAAGAAAATACTTTGATGTTATTTGCAGATGCTAAAAAAATGACAGAAGACATCACTAAAAATCTTTAAAATTAATGAATACTAAAATTTTTTGTGATATTGCCGATTTACCTTCAATAGCAAAATTCAATAAAAAAGATATTGTAAAAGGCTTTACAACTAACCCAAGCTTGATGAGAAAAGCGGGTGCTAAAGATTACAAATCTTATTCAAAGCAAATATTAAAAGTTTGTACAAAAAAACCTATTTCATTTGAAGTTTTTGCTGATGATCAAAAATCTATGATTGATCAAGGAAAAAAGATTAATACCTGGGGTAAAAATGTTTATGTAAAAGTTCCAGTTGTAAATTCAAAAAGTAAATTTATGGGTGGGGTTATTAAAGAATTAAATAATCAAAACATAAAACTTAATATAACAGCTGTTTATAGCGCAAAACAAACCGAAAAGATTTTAAAAGTTATTAATAAAAAAACAAAAGTAATCATTTCAGTTTTTGGAGGTAGAGCAGGTGATGCTGGTAAAGATCCAGTTCCTGAATTTGTAAAAAGTATTAAATTAGCAAGAAAATTTAAAAATGTTGAGATTTTATGGGCAAGTGTAAGAGAACCATATAATTATTTGCAAGCAAAACAATTAGGTTGTCATATAATTACAATTCCACCTTCAATTATCGAAAAAATTGAAAAGTTTGGAAAATCTTTTAATCAATTAACAAAAGAGACTGTCAAAGCTTTTTTAGTTGATAGTAAAAAATCTAATTTTAAAATTTAGAGAAATTGGTTGCGGGGGACGGATTTGAACCGCCGACCTTCAGGTTATGAGCCTGACGAGCTACCAGACTGCTCCACCCCGCGGTATACTTAAATTCTATTTTTAAGTTTATTAAGTTTTTTAACTCTTTTAATATTTTCTTGAAGAATTCTTTTTTTCTTCTCAGAGGGTTTTTCGTAAGTATTTTTAAGTTTTATCACCTTAAAAAAACCATCTCTTTGAAGTTTTCTTTTTAAAACTCTAAGAGCTTGTTCTATATTATTATCTTTAACTTCTATTTTAATAACTACCTCCAAAAAAGCGATTGATTAACACTTTTATAAATTTATGTCTATTAATTTTATTCATTAACTGACTGATTGTTGTTCTAATTTTGCTTTTTCTTTTTGTTTTTTTTCTCGTTTTACTCTTCTCTCAGCTTTTTCAATTGCATCTACTAAATCTTTTTGAGTAAATAGGTTTAAAGCTACAGGATCTTTTGGATTTAAATTGTTATAATTCCAATAACTTTTATTTCTTATTGCTGTAACAGAATTTTTTGTAATTCCTACTAATTTTGCTATTTGAGAATCTTTTAAAATATTATGTTGTCGAATTAACCATAGTGCAGAATCTGGCTTGTCTTGTCTTTTTGAAAGAGGAATATATTTCTTAGTCTTTTTCTCTGAATTAGAAATTTCAATATCAGTGCTTTTAATAACCAAAGGTCTATTTTCATCTTTAGATGAAAGTTCAATTTCTTCTCTAGTTAATTGTCCAGATATAATTGGGTTATAAGCTTTTATTCCTTTAGCTACCTCTCCATCAGCAATACCTTGTATTTCAACTTCATGAAGTTTACAAAATTCAGCAATTTGTTTAAATGTTAGGGTAGTATTTTCAACAAGCCAAACAGCTGTAGCCATTGGCATAAGTGGTGCATTTGACATTTAATTTTTTTTATCTGATTTAAAATTTTGAAATTTTTTGTTGAATTTACTTATTCTGCCTTTATCCATCAATTTTTGTTTTCCACCTGTCCAAGCGGCGTGTGATTTTGGATCAATTTCAAGTTTAAGGACTTCTCCTTCTTTGCCCCAAGTAGACTTGGTTTCAAACTGTGTACCATCAGTCATTTCAACTTTGATAGAGTGATAGTTTGGATGAATATTTTTTTTCATGTCGAGACTTATAGCAAAAGAATTTGCTAAAACAATTAAAAGTTAGTCAATTTTTCAAGTAATTTTGAGTTAATATCGGGGCTAGAAGCTATAATTTTAATATTTTTATTATTAGTTAGATCAATTTCATTGAGCACACCACCAGCTTCTTTAACTAGAATGATACCTGCAGCAATATCCCAAAGATTTAGATCATGCTGAAAATATCCATCATATCTTCCAGCTGCCACATAAGCCATATCAAGAGCTGCACAACCTGATTTTCTATAAGACAAATCTGGTTCTTGTTTAGTTTTTCCTCCAGTTGCAAACAAGCAATTGTTCAATTCATTTTTTTTTGAAACTCTAATCCTGTGATTATTAAAAAAAGCGCCATTTTCTTTTTCTGCAAAAAAAATTTCATTTTTAATAGGGTCAAAAATTAATCCAGATATAATTTCTTCATTGGATTTTAAAGCAATAGAAATTGCAAAATGAGGTATGCCGTGTAAAAAATTAATTGTTCCATCAATTGGATCAATTATCCAAGTATTATTTTTGTCTTTATTTTTTTCAGTTCCATTTTCCTCACTGATAATAGAGTAATTTGGTCTAGCTTTTTTTAATTCTTCAATAATGATCTTTTCAGCTTTTATATCTGAATTAGTAACAAAATCGGAAGGCCCTTTTTTTGAAACTTGTAATTTTTCAATTTCACCAAAATCTCTGATAAGAACTTTAGAAGCCTTTTCGCTTGCCTTTATCATTACATTTAAATTTGCAGAAATTGAATTCACAATTATTAAATTTTTTTGACGTATTCTAAATTTCTCGTATCAACAACAACTTCATCTCCAGCTTCTATAAATGGAGGCACTTGAATACTTAATCCATTGTCTAATATTGCAGGTTTATAAGATGACGATACTGTTTGACCTTTTAAAGCAGCATCTGTTGACTCAATTTTGCAATTCACTTGATTAGGCAAATCTATAGAAATTGGTTTTTCATTGTAAAAGCTAACAGTCACCTCAAGGTTTTCAGTCAGTAATTTTCCTTTTTCACCAACTATATCTTTTTTAATTTCAATTTGTTCAAATGATTTTGGATCCATAAAGAAATAATTATTTTCATCATCATACAAATAATTAAAACTTGTTTCTTCAACCGATGCTTTTTCGATAGTTTCACTAGATCTAAATCTTTCATTTAATTTTGTGTTTTTATTAACGCTTTTCATTTCAACTTGTGCAAAAGCCCCGCCTTTGCCAGGCTTTACGTGTTGAGTTTTTAAAACTTGCCACAAGTCATCTTTGTATTCCAGGAGCATTCCAACTCTTATTTCATTTGCGTTAATTTTCATTTAAGTAATTTTATAGCTTCAGTAGGTTTTAATTTTTTATTATTCCAAATGTAGCCTGAAATAGCTAAAAAATCTGCCTTGTTCAACAAAAGTTTTTTATAATTAACATTATTTATACCTCCTATAGCTACAATTGGGATATCCGATAATTTTTTTAGTCTTTTAATAATTTCAACATCAGCTCTAAATTTAACTTTTTTAGTTTTTGATATATTAAATGCACCAAAAGCTAAATAGTCTGCATTATTTTTAATTGCAATTTTTGCTAGTCTCATAGAATTATGGCAAGTAACACCAATTATTTTTTTTTTTAAAAGTTTTCGAGCATCATTAATTGCCATATCATTTTGACCTAAATGACATCCATCAGCATTTATCTGATTTGCTAGTTTGGGATCATCGTTGATTAAAAATTTAACTTTAAAATCTTTACAAATTTTTTTAATTTTTTTTGCTATTTTAATTTTGTTTTCAAAGCTTTCTTTTTTTAGCCTTAACTGAAAAAATGCCACTTTATCACTTTTTAAAACTTTTTTTAAATCTATGTAAAAAGATTTAAATATTTTATTTGGTGAAATTAAGTATAGAAACTTATTCTTTTTAATTTTCAAGTTCCCTAGACCACTTACCTTGAGCGGCCAAAGTATTCATCTTTGCTCTATGGTTGAATACTTTTTGAGTTCCTTCAATATCATTGATATCTTTTGCCCAATGTTTTAATGCACTTTGTTGTAAAGCTCTTCCATAAGAATAAGACATTATAAAATTTGTATTATTTACTTTATTTATTAAATTTAAATTTTCAGTAGACTCTATCTCAGATTGACCACCTGATAAAAATGCTACACCTGGAACCTCAGAAGGAACTGAGCTCTTTAAACATTCAACAGTTAGTTTTGCAACTTCATCGCCATTAATTTTGTTATTTGACTCTGATCCTGCTAAAATCATATTTGGTTTTAAAATGACACCGGTAAGATCAATTTTATGCAGCATTAATTCTTCAAAACATTTTTTAATTACTTCAGAGGTTTTTTTAAAACAATCTTCAGCTGAATGATTTCCATCCATTAAAACTTCAGGCTCTACTATTGGTACCATATTGCATTCCTGAACTAACGCCGCATATCTTGCTAGAGCGTGCGCATTAGAATGTATCGCAAGTTTGCTAGGATGATCTTTTGTAATATTGTAAACACCCCTCCATTTAGTAAATCTTGCTCCTAACTTATAATATTCTTTTAGTCTATCTCTTAGACCATCTAATCCTTCAGTAATTTTTTCACTTGATGAGCCAGCTAAACTTTTTGCACCTGTATCAACTTTAATGCCTGGTATAGAGTTTACTGATTGCAATAGGTCGGGAATGTTTTTTTTATCAGAGGTTTGTTGTTTAATTGTCTCATCGTAAAGGATTACGCCTCCAATGCATTCCGACATACTACTTGATGAAAAAAGAGTTTCTCTAAAAGATAATCTATTTTCTGGAGTAGAGGGTATGTTAACTGAATCTAGTCTTTTGGTCATAGTAGCTGTACTTTCATCTGCAGCTAATATTCCTTTACCATTTGATAAAATTTTTAATGCTATTGAATTTAATTCTGACATAATTAATTGAGTGCGCTTATACCAGGAATTTCTTTTCCTTCAAGATATTCTAAAAAGGCACCACCTGCAGTTGAAATAAAATTAAAATTTTTAATGGCATTTATTTTATTGAGAACTGAAATTGTGTCACCTCCACCTGCTACTGAGTAAATTAAATTTGATTTATGATTTTTTGCTATGGATTTTGCTATTTGATAACTACCATTAGCAAAATTACTATTTTCAAAATATCCCGCAGGACCATTCCACAAAATTGTTTTACTGGAGTTTATTAAACTATCAATTTTTTTAATAGTTTTTTCGCCGATATCTAGAATAATATCATCATCATTAATATCATTTAATTTTTTTGCTACAGGCATTCCATCTAAGCTTTTGGAAGTAATTACATCTTCTGGATAAATTATTGAACAAGAATATTTTTGTGATGTTTCAAAAATATTTTTTACGATTTCATTACAATTTTCCTCATAAATTGATTTTCCAATCTTAAAATTTTTATAGCTTAAAATGTTATTAGCCATACCACCTACAATTATAATATTATCAAATTTAGGAATTAAATTTTTTATAATACCAATTTTTGTTGAGATTTTAGATCCACCAATTATGCAAGTTATTGGTTTTTCGATTTCTGAAGTTACTTTTTTTAATGCTGTTACTTCAGAATTAAATTGTAGGCCACAATAGGAAGGCAAAAATTTTGTAATACTTGTAACCGATGCATGTGCTCTATGAGAACATGAAAATGCATCATTAACATATAAATCAGCAAGTGATGCTAAATGTTGGGAAAAATTTAAATCATTACCCTCTTCCTCTGGGTAAAATCTTATATTTTCTAATACTAAAATATTTTCATTATTATTTTTAAACAAATCTTTATTTTCTATTTTTCTAATATCATCAGTTATTAAATTTATCTTCTGATTCAATTTCTCCGATAGATTTGTACAAATTGGTCTCATAGACAAAGTAGAGTCAATTTTTCCTTTTGGTCTACCAACGTGAGAGATAATTATAATTTTTGTTTGTTTTTGTATTAAAAATTTTAAAGTTGGTAGAATTTTATTTATTCTTGTTTCGTCTTTAATTACACCGTCCTGCAAAGGCACATTTAAATCTAATCTTAATAAAACTTTCTTACCCAAAAGGTCTTCTTGGTCTTCAATTTTTTTCATTAAGAATTATTATGTAAATACTCTGCTATATCGCACATTCTATTTGAAAAACCCCATTCATTGTCATACCAAGCAGAAATTTTTCCCATATTATTTCCAACGACATTCGTCAATGATCCATCTATTATTGATGATGCTGGGTTATGATTGAAGTCTATTGAGACCAGTTTTTCAAAAGTTAAACTTAGAACCGATTTTTTTTGTTTATCTATATATTCTTGAAAAGCATTATTAATTGACTCTATAGTTAAGTTTTTTTTGGTACAAAAAACTAGCTCTACTAAAGAAACGTTAGGTGTAGGTACTCTCATTGCAACGCCCTCTAACTTACCCTTAAGTGAAGGAATAATCTCCCCAATAGCTTTTGAGGCACCAGTAGAAGTTGGAACTATAGACTGACTTGCAGATCGTGCTCTTCTTGGATCTTTATGAGAATTGTCCAATATTCTTTGATCACTGGTAAATGCATGAATTGTAGTCATAAAACCTTTTTCAATTTCAAACTTATTATTCAAAACATAAGCTGCTGGAGCCAAACAATTGGTTGTGCATGATGCAGCAGAGATGATTTTGTCCTCATTGTTTATCTCAATCTCATTTACCCCAAATACAATGGTTTTATCTGCATTTTTACATGGTGCAGATACGATAACTTTTTTTGCTCCATTATTTAAGTGTGTCGTAAGTTTATCTTTGGAATTGAACTTGCCAGTACACTCAAACACATAATCAACTTCTGATTTCTTCCAATCAATATTTTCTAAATTGGTTTCTTTGGTAAATAATATTTTACTCTTATCTATTAATAGATGATTTTCATCAAATTCAATTTCAGCGTTGAGTTTACCATGAATGGAGTCATATTTTATTAATCTTGAGCAAGCCTCAGGACCAGTTCGATTATTTATATGCTTAATCTCAATATTTTTATTATTACTTTCAATTATTGATCGCAAAACCATTCGTCCGATTCTACCCATCCCATTAATACCAACTTTAATAGCCATAATTTATCTCCCTAAAAAATTTTTAATTTTAAAAGAAATATTTTTTACCGATAATCCAAAATAATTATAGATATCCTCATAAGGCGCACTTTTGCCAAAATCATTTATACCAAAAGTCAACCCATCTTTCCCAACGTACTTATTCCAACTGTCTGTTCTTCCAGCTTCAATTGAGAAAATATATTTAGTTTCTTTTAAAATTTTATTTCTATAACTTTGACTTTGATTATTAAATATCTCTTGGCACGGAACAGATATTACTTTTGAATATATTTTATTTTTTGCAAGGTTTTCACAAACTTTTTTTGCAAGATTTACTTCAGATCCACTCGCCAGTATTGTTAAATTAATTTTTTTATTTGATCTTAGAATTTCATATGCACCCAATGAACATTTATTAGTATTTGAAAATTTCAATCTTACAGGATCTAAATTTTGTCTAGTTAACGATAATACGCTTGGTGTTTTTTTATTTTTTAATGCAATTTCCCAACATTCTATTGTTTCCATTCTATCTGCAGGTCTCAATACATATAAATTTGGAATAGATCTTAACCCTGATAATTGTTCAATCGGTTGATGTGTAGGGCCATCTTCTCCAAGACCAATTGAATCATGTGTCATTACATAAATAACTTGTTTTTCCATTAATGCAGATAACCTTATGGCAGGTTTGCAATAATCTGAAAAAATCAAAAAAGTGCCTCCATATGGAATAAATTTGCTATGCAATGCAAGACCATTCATTATAGCTGCCATTGCATGTTCTCTAACTCCATAATGAATATAGTTTCCGTCAAATTTTCCAGGTTCTATTATCTTTTGAGTTTTTGTTTTAGTATTATTTGAACCAGCTAAATCAGCTGATCCGCCAATCAATGAATTTTCTCTGTTTGTTAATGCAATTAAGGTTTTTTCTGAAGCTTTTCTTGAAGCTAGTGGCTTTATTTCTTGAGTTGCATTTAATTTTTCTTTTTTAATTTCTCTCGAAAAATTTTGATTTAATATTTTATTAATTTGAGATTTATTTTTTTGATAAATCTTATTCCATTTTTTTTCCTTAATAGAACCTTGTTGACCAATTTTTCTCCACTGACTTAATAACTCTTTAGGTATATCAAAAGGCTTGTGTTGCCATTGAAGTTTTTTTCTTACAAGATTAATTTCATCTCTACCCAAGGGACTTCCATGCGACGAAGCTTTTCCAGACTTATTTGGTGAACCATAACCAATTTTTGTTTTACATGAAATTACAGTTGGCTTTTTTGCATTTTGTACTTTTTTTAATGCTTTAAAAATTTCTTTTGGATTATGACCATCAATATTAATATAATCCCATCCGTAGCTTTCAAATCTTTTTTTAAAATTATCTGAAACAGTTAAGTTGGTGGGTCCATCAATTGAAATTGAATTATTATCAAAAAGCATAATTAAATTTTTAAGTTTAAGATGTCCTGCTAAACTCATTGCCTCATGGCTTATACCTTCCATTAAACATCCATCACCAGCTAGAACATATGTTTTATGGTTAAATATTTTTTTTCCTATTTTGTGATCCAGCATTGATTGTGCAAGAGCTAATCCAACAGCATTACCAACACCTTGTCCAAGTGGTCCTGTAGTTGTCTCTATTCCACTTCCCGGATGATACTCAGGGTGTCCGGCACAAATTGATTTAAGTTGTCTAAAGTTCCGTATGTCTTTTATAGAAATACTTTTGTACCCTGTTAGATACAAAAGGGAATATAGCAGCATCGATCCATGACCAGCAGATAATATAAATCTGTCTCTATTTAACCAGTTGGGATTTTTAGGATTAAATTTTAAAAATTTTTGAAATAAAACTGTTACTACATCTGCCATACCCATTGGCATTCCAGGATGTCCCGAATTTGCTTTTTGGACAGCATCAATTGATAAAAATCTTATACAGTTTGCGAGGTTATTATGTTGTTTGTTCAAAATTATCCTGTGTAGACTTAGAAGAATCTATTTAATATTATAAACATATATATATGAATTCCTTATCTGAAAAAGAAAAAAAATTAAATATAGTTCTAGATAAACTTAAAAATTTAAGTTTTAAAAACCCGGAATTAGATAACAATATAGAAGAATTAAAACATAAAAAAAATCAATTAGAAATTGAAAAAAAAGAAACTGAGGATAAGTATAAAATTTTAAAAGAAGATTATGAGCTATTGTCAAAAAAAATAGAAGAAATAAAAAATAATCAAAAGTTAGAAGAAAGAAAACAAATTGAATTTTCTGAAAAAATAGATGAATTAAATCAAGAAACAGATACTCTGTTAGAGGAAATTGACAAATGGCAAACGTAAGTATTAAATTTAATGGAAAACAGTTTTTGTTATCATGTGATGATGGACAGGAAGAACATCTTGAAGAGCTTTTAATACAATTAAATAAAAAATTTAATGAGTTGAAAAATGATCTTGGAAACTTGGGTGAAAATAAATTACTTTTGATTACAGCTGTTAAAGTGATGGATGAATATCATGAAACAAAAAAGAAGGTTGAACAAAAAAAAATTGAATTAAAAGAGCTTTCAAATAAATTTAGAGAGTTAAAAAGTTTGGTTTATGACTACAGAGATAAAAAAGAAGAAGAGATCAAGCAATTGAATGATAGGCACAATGATTTAAAAATTGAAATTGAAAATAACCAAAAAAATTATGAAAAAATAATAGATCAAACAACTAATGAGATTTCAAATTTTATAGATAAAACTAATTCAGAAAAATTATCTTAAGATATAGTGAATAAATCAGCTATTAGAAAAAAATTATTAAGTTTAAGAAAAAGAAAATATAATAATAATATTTCATTAAATCCTAAAAAACTTTTTGAGTTAATAGATAAACAAAAATTGAATTCAAAAATTATTGGTTGTTATTATCCATTTAACTATGAATTAGATATTTCAAATATTTTAGAGGCTTTAGAAAATAAAAAATATATTCTTTCATTGCCAAAAATTTTAAACAATAGTGAAATGAATTTTTTTAAATGGTCATTATCTGAGCCCTTAAAAATTAATAAATATGGAATCCCAGAACCAATTTCTGATAAAAACATTGATCCAAATATTTTGTTAATACCTTTGGTTGGATTTGATGATAAGTTAAATAGACTAGGCTACGGTGGCGGATATTATGATAGATATTTGTCAAAAGTAAAATTAGGTAACTCTTTATTAAAAATTGGTTTCGGCTTTTCTTTTCAAAAAGTTAAAAATTTACCTACAAATAAATATGATCAAAAACTTGATTGTATAATTACAGAAAAAAAAATTATTCAATGAAAATATTATTCCTAGGTGATGTTGTTGGGATCTCTGGAAGTTCAAAAATTTTGAATAATTTAAAATCAGAAATAGAAAGAAAGAAAATAGATTTCGTTATAGTAAATGGCGAAAATTCTGCAGAACCAGGGGTTGGACTTACAGAAAATATTTGCAAAGATTTTTTTAATTGTGGAGTGGATGTGATTACTTCTGGCAATCATGTGTGGGATCAAAAAGAAATAATGAGCTTCATAGAAAAAGAAAATAGGCTTTTAAGGCCATATAATTTATTTGAACCTTCTCCCGGAAAAGGTTTTGAAATTTACAAAACATCTAAAAATATAAATATCGGCGTTTTAAATTTAATGGGAAATGTATTTATGAAAAAATGTGAAGATGTTTTTGAGACTTCAAAAAAGTTTTTAAATGAATATGCATTAAAAGAAGACTATGATTTGTTGATAGTGGATTTTCATGGCGAAATAACAAGTGAAAAAAATGCTATTGGTCATTATTTTGATGGAAAGGCAACGTTGGTAGTTGGAACACATACTCACATTCCAACCAATGATGCACGTATCTTAAGAAATGGAACAGCATATCAGACAGATGCTGGCATGTGTGGAGATTACGACTCTGTAATCGGCATGAATAAAGAGAATTCAATTAATAGATTTCTTAAAGAAAATTCAACAAAACATTTCCCCGCTATAGGAGAAGCAACTTTGAGCGGTGTTATTGTTGAATGTGATTTGAAAACTGGTCTTTCAAAACATGTAGAAAGTTATATCTTTGGTGGACAATTAAAAAATACATTATAAATCATGGCAGGACATTCACATTGGGCGGGCATCAAGCATAAAAAAGGCAAAGCAGACAAGCAAAGATCAAAAATATTTTCCAAACTCTCAAAAGAAATTACTGTAGCAGCTAAACTTGGAGATAAAGATCCAGCAATGAATCCAAGACTGCGATCAGCAATTCAAGCAGCAAGATCTGCCAATATGCCAAAAGATAATATTGAAAGGGCTATCGATAAATCTTCAGTTAATACAGCTTCAAATTTTGAAAATTTGAGATATGAAGGTTTTGGGCCTGATAAGGTTGCTGTAATAGTCGAAACTTTAACTGATAACAAAAATAGAACAGCATCTAATATTAGAACAATTTTTCAAAAAGCCGGAGGAAGTCTTGGCACCCAAGGATCTGCATCTCATAATTTTAATCAGATGGGAGTCATTAAAATAGATAAAAAAGAAATATCAGAAGAAAATATATTTGATTTAGCAATTGAGTCTGGAGCTGACGATTGTTTTACAGACACTATCAGCCACATAATATACACTGATCCTAGAAAAATATATGATATAAAAAAAAAACTTGAGACTAAAATATTAAATTTTATTTCATCAAATATTGAATGGGTACCAAACAATACAATTGAAATAACAGATGATAGAAAAGAGGATTTTGAAAAATTTTTAGAAAATCTATATGATGATGACGATGTACAAAATATTTTTATAAATGGACAAATTTAATCAATGATAATTGTAGGAATTGACCCAGGAGTAAGTGGAGCGATAAGCATTATTCGTAATGGTAAAATTTCTATGATTTATGATATGCCAATTATGCTTGACGGAATAAAGACCAAAAGACAAATTAATGCTGCAGAATTAGCCAATATTTTTTTTCAGGAAAAAATTGGAGAGGATGACAGGATAATTTTGGAAAGTGTGAGTGCAATGCCAGGTCAAGGTGTTACTGGCATGTTTAGTTTTGGACAATCATTTGGTGTTATCAAAGGAGTTTGTGCAGCTCTTAAACTACCTCTACATCTAGTTAGACCTGTTAAATGGAAAAAGCATTATAATCTTTTGAACTCTGAAAAAGATGCTAGTAGAACAAAAGTTATCGAGATGTATCCATATATTGCTCCAATGGTATCAAGAAAAAAAGATTCTAATAAAGCAGATGCTATTCTTATAGGCATGTATTACTACGAAAATCTAGAAATTAAATAAGTCATATAGATTTCAAGGTCAAAAAAAAAACACAATTGGATGTGAAACATAATAATAATGGAAGCTGATATTTCATCTCAAGCAGTAGGTTTAGCATCTAGTGCAGATTTCTCTTTAATAAACTTATTTTTAAAAGCAGATATAGTTGTAAAAACAGTAATCATTTCATTGATTGCTTGTTCAATTTATTCATGGGCAATTATTTTTGATAAAATTAAGATGTTCAAAAAAATAAATCTCTCCTCCGAGGAATTTGAAGAAAAGTTTTGGAGATCTAAATCAGCAGAAACTTTTTATAATAGTCTACCTTCTGATGTTAAAGATCCCATGACATCATTATTTAAAGAGTCAATGCAGGGATTAATAAAGTCAAAGTCAAAAACAAATTTAATAGAAAAAATGGGTGGAATCTTAGAAGTTGGAATTGAAAAACAAATTTCTAAAATTGAAAAAGGTTTTACATTTTTGGCAACAGTTGGATCAACGGCTCCTTTTATAGGATTGTTTGGAACTGTTTGGGGAATAATGAATTCTTTTC
>Ga0222718_10002692_pt1 | contig 15720 bp, 15 predicted proteins | sample C33_27DmetaG_FD_165045 | JGI IMG/M metagenome (GOLD analysis project Ga0222718, IMG submission 165045) | Estuarine water microbial communities from San Francisco Bay, California, United States - C33_27D | ecosystem: Environmental > Aquatic > Marine > Unclassified | place: USA: California... | reverse complement strand
CATGTCCCCTCGCCTCGAGCGCAGTCGCCAACCCTCCGTCGAGGACGACCAGCCCGCTCGCCTCGAGAAACGGACTGAAGGGATTACAGCTCAGCGACTCCACGGGGGCACGACTTCGTTCGTGCGGGCGTACGCGATACTCTGGCCGAGGTGCTCATGCAGATGGACCACCGCTCGGATCCAGACATCCCCGACCGTCGTCGGCGTTCCGAGCACGACTTCTCGGTCCAGTTCGCCCGAACTCTCCTCCATGGCCCCGAGCAGGAAGTCGAATGAGCCGTCCAGAACCTGGAGCATGTCCGCTCGCGACATCTCCTGGTCCTGGTACGTCCGGAACGTCTCGACGTCGGCGGTCACACCGGTTTCGTCGGGTGCATCCCAGCCCATCAACGCGGGCACATACCAGTTATCAGCCGCAATGTGGACGTAGACCTCCGAGACGGAGCGAACACCACTCACCGGTCGCCACGCGAGGTCGTCCTCAGGTATCGCCTCTGCGAGCGACGTGAATTTCTCGTGGAGGACTCGCGTCACACGGATCAGGTCCTCCAGCTCAAGTTGCGCAGCAGCAGCCTCGGCCGTAACCGCAGCCTCCGTCGCAGCGGTGTTTTCGGCGGGCGCGCTACAGGCGGTCATCGAGATCAGGACGAGCGAGAGAGCGAGTGAACGCACGAGCCCCATGGGCAGCTCCGAAAGAAAGCGAGCAGTAAACCACCTGAAGGGGCGAAGGTCGATCGCGCGCACGCAACTAGCAAGCGAGTGCAGGTCGTCCACGCCCACACACGAGAACACGGGCCACCCTGGCAAAGAGGGTGACCGGACCTCAACACCCGACTGTCAGTGCCTCGTCAACCAGTGCCTCGTCAACGAACGGACACAGAGGTGATCGAGTCGAGCAGTGGATACTCACGATCGAGGAACACATTCCCCTTCGACGCGATCGAGTCCTCCCACTGCATGGGGGTATCGCCATAGCCCGAGTACAGTCCATCTACCGACTCCATTCCGGACACGACTCTACCCACAGGTGGGAAGCCGACGACGCTATTCCACGCCATCGCATCCAGATTCGAGTTGTCACCCAGGTTGACGAAGAGGATGCTGGATCGTGTGCCGGGCCCACCACGCGCGAACGAGACGGCACCGCGCAGATTACTCGCGCGAGCCGGTTCGTCGGGGATGCCATTCTGCACCCACTCGGCATCCAGCTCAGGCTGACCCGAGTACCCGAACTGCGCATATCGATCGTTGACGCGATAGATACGCGAGCCGCTCCAATAGCCGGTCTGAGCCAGTGTCCAGACACGATCGACCCCGATCGGCGACCACGCACGCACGAACTCGACCTCGAACGGACCCTCGCTGGTTTCGAACGCGACGGTGAACGTCTCAGGAGCCGAAGAGGGGGCGTCGGCAGGCGCACAGGCGGCCAGGGCCACGATCATACCCACCGTGATGCGTCGTACGTGCGCAGTGAATTGATCCACGAGGATGTTCATGGGTGGCCGGCGCCTTCACCCGCAGACGAGTCCAACCAGGTCGTTTCTGTGCCCACGTTGATGGCCAGATGCACGCCCGGGCCTCCAGGAGCAGCACCATGCCAGTGCTCAAGGCCGGCTTCGATCACGACGACGTCACCTGGGTCCAGCAGCAGCTCGTGACCATCCCGGTCCACCACGGCACAACGCCCGCTCACCCCGAACAGAAGCTGGCTTTCGTTGTGCGTGTGCCAGTTCGTGCGCGCGCCTTCCTCAAATGCGACCCGGTAAAGCCGGACAGACTCACCGTCGTCGCGACCCAGAAGCCGCTGCATCGTCGCGGGGAGTACAAAGTTGTTTGGGTCAGCCGGGTGGTGGGGCGTGGAAGACCCGTCGATGTGTTTCATGCGCGTTTCGGAAGGTGTTCTTGAGACATCCTGAAAGCGACTAACGCCTATCCAGCTCGGACCGACGAAGATAAAGGAGGAGTCCGAGCCGGCCTACTTTAGACGAAATCCCAATGAATCCTCGCGCCCTCGGGCCTGCTCCGGGCGACCGAATTGGAAACTGATCGAACGCGTACTTTCGGACGGGTACTCCTCCACCGGGATCAAAGGCTACGATCGCGTTCGGGAGCCCGATGTAGCGGCTGACCAAATCGGACTTCAAAGTCCGCCCACACCCCCCACGTCATTTCGCAACCACCGTGATGTCTCCGAAGGTGACATCAACGTGATGCGCAACGAGCGCCGCACCGCCGCGCCTCAACGCATCGCGACTTTCTTGAATCTCCTGCCAGACCCAATCGGTTGGCTCCGATTCACCGTGGGGCCAAATCTTGAAGCTGTACTTCGTCACCCCAAGACCTAGCGGTGTATCCGGAAGGCTCTCGGCAAGCGCCTTGATCATGTACCATGCGTCGTACTCGATCTCGGCCGCATCAAAGTCCACGGTCGAGTCCCCGTCACCCCGGTAGAACTGATTCGACGGTCGACGCGTGGGGCCCGAGAGCCATCGAAGCCAGGCTATAGCCCCGAATGGCTGGTACCCCCACTTGGGCTGACCCGCGCCAAAGTTTCGTGGTCCACCGTCGACGTGCCCAGCGAATCGCATGATCACACCCAGTCCATTCGCGCCGCTGGCGGGACCAGTCTTGAGGTCGACCTCGTGGATCTTGAATGAGGCGGTCAGCTCATAATCCTGCCACGTCGTATCTCCGAGCAAGAAGAGGCGATCGTAGCCGGTCTCAGCTGTCCGGAGACCATCGTCATCCAACCGCCATCGACCGTCGACATACTGACCGACATCCTGCGGGTCATTGACGTCACTCCAACGAATCTCAAGTGGTAATGGCGAAGACCCAGTATCCCGTTCGAGCAGGACCTCGGTTTGAAGCGGATCATTGCGCCAAGAGCTAAGGGTCAGCGTCACCGTATTCGATCCGTGAACGAGGCCAGAGATCGAGATATCTGCGTTGAAGTCACCGGTTGCACCCAGACGCCGGCCATCACCAAATCCGTGGTCCTCGAGCCCCAGTGACAGCCGGACGGGGTCCCCACCATTGACGGAGTAGACAAGCTTACGAACACCACGCGCCGGTGAGACCCGTCCCATCAGATTGAAGTCCGGTTGGGCTGCACCGAGATGCCCTACACGCTGCACTTCACCGTGGAATACCTCGAGGTCGGGTGGCTCAGACGGACCACAACCAAGAGTGAGGAGGGCCAGAATTATCGTTACGAACGCGAAACGGCCCCTGACGAGCTTCCAAAAAGCGCTCTGGCGCCCTCGGGCCGAACTGCGACAGAATCTGCCGAGTCGGGCTCTGCGCTTGGAGGTAACCGCGTGCAGATCCCGGTGCAGCCGAACGAACTGCGCAGATTTCAGGGACGCCTCGGTTCTCCACGGCAGCATAGAATCATCCGGGTTCACGGCACCACCAGCCTGCATGAAACTCCCAACTCGTGCAACATTCCTGCAATCTCTTCCACATACAGAGGGTTCATCACCACCATCGTGTCGCAGGATCGCTCAAGCAAACTGTGAGGCGGCACCACACGATGGCCAGTTCCCGCCACATGCTTGCCTTGTTTTCGCGGACTGATGTCAACGACGAAGGAAACCGACTTTCCCGGGTCAACGACGTTGAGAAAGGTTGCGCCTTTTGACCCAGCCCCCCAAAGGCCTACCGAACTCCCCGTTGCGTGGGCTTCTTGCAGTCGCTGCTGCCAATCGGTGACGAGGGATTCGAAGGTACGCCCGAAAGCCTCCACGTTCCGCCTCAAAGCATCCCGAGACGAGATCTCTGAGGTTAGGGGCTGTTGTCCCACCGGGGAGGGCGACACTCCAGCCTCGACGTAAATGTACTGCCCCCCGAAGGCTTGCCCTGACGCCTGAACATGAAAGCCGATGTCCTGGAAGACGCCGACGAGTGACTCGAGGGTGAAGTATGAGTGATGTTCGTAGATAAGGTCCCACACGCCTCCGTGCTCCAGCGTATACCGGGCGTTCGGCACCTCAAAGTACAGCGTTGTGTCGGGACGGCTGGCCAGCCAGGAGTAAAGCTCGGCAATGAAGGAGCGCGGATCAGGCACGTGCTCGAGTACATGGCGGCAGCACACGAGACTCGGACGCAGACCATGGTCTTCCGCTCCGAAAAGACGCCGCCGTATCTCCAGATCCAGCCCATCTGAGTGGGAGGGCGCCGAGGGCTCATCCGAGTAGCTGGGGTCGAAGCCAATACCACGATTTTCTCCGGCTGCACAGATCATGCGGAGAAAGTCTCCCTGCCCGCAGCCCAGCTCTACGATAGTAGTAGCCCGTAGATCGTACCTTGCGACCAGTCTCTCGGCGAGGTTGGCAGCGAAGGTATTGAACCTGTCCGAAAAATGGAGCGAGTTCTCGTAGTCCGGCGCGTACTGAACCGCAACGGGATCGAAACTGCGATTGTGCAGATGGGTGCAGGAGGGGCAGTAGCTGAGTGCGATCCTCCCCCTTGGAGCCTTACGCGCGGCTCCAGCCGAAGACCAGAGCACGTTGCAGAAGATCGGCACGTCCGGGATGTCGATCACGGACACTAGATCCGCGGAGCCACATAAGGGGCACGACTCCCCAGCGGCCCCTTGAGCAGAATCGGTTTTGCCGCTGGTCCTCACAGAGTGAGGACCTGAGGAGATATCTCGAGTCCGTGAAGTTCTGCGACTACTTCGTCACGATAGATAGGGTTCATCACGATGACAGTGTCGGGTACGGTGTGAGCCAGGTCACCCGGTCCCACGATCCGGTGACCCGACCGTGGCATAAAGTGACCTCTTCGCAGGGGATTGATATCCACCACATCGTCGACAGCATCGTCTCGCGACACCGCGGAGAGGAACGCCACCGCCTTTGAGCCACTGCCCCAAACGGCAACTCGCCTTTCTTGTTGGGCCAGGCGATCGAGTCGGTCTTGCCACTCAGCAACCTTGAGCTCGGCTCGTGATTGGAATGACGCCACCAATTCTTTGTGCGGTGCTAGCGTATCGAGCTTGGCTCCCTGTCCTGATTCCGATCTGAGCACGGCCTCGACAGTCAGATACTGACCACCGTACACGGTCTCCACACTGGCAACCGAGAAGCCCACTTCCTCGAAGAGCCGAACGATCGAACCGGCAGAGAAATACGAACAGTGCTCGTAGTAGATGTCCTCGAATGCACAGTCAGCCAAGATGCGGGTTGTGTCGGGCACCTGGAAGAAAACGACTCCACCGGGACGACGTTCTACAGTCCGCTTGAGGGCGGCAATCAGAGGTCGAGGCTGCGAGATATGCTCAAGCGTCATCTTGCAGCAAATGAAATCGGCTTGAACCTCTGCCTGATGATCCTCAAAGAACTTGCGCTCCACACGCACGGACCCCTGACCAGGATCCGGTAAGCGATCCTCCTGGAAGGACGGATCAAATCCGAGACACCGATTCCCACCTCGGTCGGCCAGTAGCCACAAGAATTCACCTTTCCCACACCCGATTTCGATGACCTCACGGTTACGCAGGTCATGCCGATCGATCAGTTCATCAGCGAGGCCGATGTGGAAGGTGTTGAACGTCCCGGAGAAGCCCTGAGTTTCTTCGTACCGTCCCGAGTATTCCGTCATTCCCGAATCGAAAGCGAGATTGGAGATAAAACCGCACGTCAGGCAACCGGCCAACCGCATGTTTCCTTGAGGATAGTCGGTGGCTTCTTGATGAGTGCTCAGTAGGATACAGCTGTTGGTTGGAATCCCGTCTAGCGAATAGAAAAGCTCCATACCTGGAGCAGAGCACACGGGACAATCCGAAGACAAGGAGAGTACCCCCGACTCAGATGATCGCCGGAGACGGCACCGGAACGATGAATCTTCCGCCGAGTTCCCGATAGGCCTGCTGCTGAGCCATGATCTCTTCCGCAAAATTCCAGGCTAGTAGCAGCAGGAAGTCGGGTCGCTCCTCAAGGATATGCTCCGGCCCGTGTATGGGCAGGTGCTTACCGGGCATAAACTTGCCCTGCTTATGGGTGTTTCGATCGACCACAAAATCCAGGAGTTCGGTTCCGATACCGGTGTAGTTGAGGAGTGTGCTTCCCTTCGCGGAGGCGCCGTAGGCCGCAATCGAGTGCCCAGAGGCATGGAGCGAACTCAACATCGCCACTAAGTCCTCACGTAAACGTTCCACGCGCCCTTGGAAGTCCTGATAAAAGCCGAGATCGAGTAGGCCGTCCGTGGACTCTGCCTCAAGCATGGTGCGAACCTGTTCGCCCTGTTTTCCCTCGCGACCCAGGAACACACGCAGCGATCCTCCATGGATGGACAGTTCGCGGATCTCCAGTATGCGCAGCCCGTGCCGCCCGAACAAATGGCTGAGCGATGTGACCGAGAAATAGCAGAGATGTTCGTGATAGATCGTGTCGAACTCGCAATGCTCGATAAGTTCTCGTACATACGGAACCTCGACGACTATGATTCCGTCTTCGGCCAGCAGCATCTCGAGCGCGGCCACGAAGCCATTCGTATCCGCGACATGCGCGAGCACGTTGTTGGCGTGAATTACGTCAGCTTGAAGCCCGTCGGCTCGCAGAGATTCAGCAAGGTCTCGCGTCAAGAACGCGTTGATCGTTCGAACACCTTTCGCGTTTGCCGCGGCCGCAGGTCCTTCGGCGGGATCGATGCCCAAGACAGGAACCCCAGCATCGACATAGTTCGCCAGCAGGTATCCGTCGTTGCTCGCAGGCTCGATGACCAGGCTACCCGGCCCGAGATGCCTGTCCGTAATCAACTCTTTGACATTCCCTCGAGCGTGCTCGAGCAGGGCCGGAGAAAAAGAAGAGTAGTAGGGATAGTCCTCCTCAAATAGCAGGCTCGGCGAAACAGTTTCCAGGATCTGCACCAACGCGCAGTCAGGGCAGAAGCCGACCTGGAGGGGGAAGGTGGGCTCCTCAGCGTCAGGGTTCTGGACAAGTCGGTCCGCGAGAGGGGTCCAACCAAGATCGAGAAACAGGTCGAGAGCCGAACTCCTGCATGATCTGCACGAACCCACCGACCCGGTCATGCAGGCTCCTCTCGTACAATACCGTCAGCAACTCGCTTCACGTGCCTGAGGTCCGTATCCAAAATCCCATCGGCAATGAGGTGTTTAATGTGAGTGATCCGTTTGAAGCGCTCTCCTTCGAAGTCCTCGAGCGTAAGGCTTGACTGCGCGAATGCATCAAACAATTCACGAACACCCCTGAGTGCTGTCCACTGAGGCTTGAACGTATGGACCTCCCGAGCGATGCGCCCGCAGTCTACCCGGTAACACCGCGTATCGGGGGCCGCGTCCGGCGCGAACGTAACCCGGCTGCCGGGGACCACAGAACGGACATAGTCCGCTAATTCGCGGATCTGATGATTCTCACAGGTCGATCCTATGTTGAAGGGTCGGTCGTGCACAGTCGAGACCGGAGCTTCAAGCAGCGCCAAATAGGCGCGACATATGTCCTCTACATGCACGAGTGGCCGCCACGGGGACCCGTCACTCTTGAGCCTCACGTCCCCCGTCGTGAATGCCCACGCCGTGAGGTTGTTGAGGACGAGATCAAACCTCAGACGAGGAGAGAGGCCATACGCGGTAGATGCTCGCAGGTACGTGGGTGAGAACCCGTGGTCGGCCAGAGCATGCAGCTCAGCCTCAACGGTCACCTTGGAAAGTCCGTACGGCGTCACCGGGTTGAAGGGAGCGCCCTCGTCCAGGAACTCGTCTCCGGACGCACCGTAGGTACTGCAGGATGACGCAAACAGGAACCGGCGAACGCCTGCCGCCTTGGCGAATCGGGCCAGGCGCACACTTGCTACGTGATTAATCTCATGGGTCAACTCCGGCCGGTAATCCCCGAGTGGATCATTCGACAATGCCGCGAGATGGATGACCGCCTCGTACCCCTCTACGTCCTGGCTCTCGACATCCCTGATGTCCTTCTTGCAGGCAGGCACCTTCTCGATCGAGCCCTGGAACGTGCACCGTTCATAGAGATCAGAGTCGTATCCCTCCACCTCATGACCCGACTCGAGAAGCATCGGCACGAGCCTGGATCCGATGTAGCCGAGGTGTCCCGTAACCAGCACGCGCATACGATTAATCCTTCCAGGTCTTCCAGGGAGCCTCGCCCGACTCCCATAGGGTCTCGAGAATATGCTTCTCACGCAGCGTGTCCATGCACTGCCAGAACGACTCGTGCCTGAATGCCATCAACTCACCATCCTTGGCCAGATCGCGCATCGGGTCGTGCTCCCACATCACGCCGTCTCCAGCGATGTAGTCGAAGATGCCAGGCTCTAGAACGAAGAAGGCGCCATTGATCCACCCTCCAAGAGTCTGAGGTTTCTCCGTGAACCGTCGAACGCGATCACCCTCGAATTCGAGGTGGCCGTAACGAGCTGGCGGCCTGACCGCGGTCATCGTGGCGAGCTTGCCGTGGGACCGGTGGAACGCCAAGAGCTCGTCCAGGTCGACATTCGAGAGTCCGTCTCCCCACGTCAGCATGAAGGTCTCGTCACCAATCCATGATCGGAGGCGCTTGATTCTGCCCCCAGTCAGCGTTTTCAATCCCGTATCGACCAGGTGGATCGTCCAGTCCGGGCCATCAACACCGTGCAGGGAGACCTGCCCGGATTCGGTTCGTACGGTCATGTCCCCGTCGAGGGACACGAGGTCCCGCGCCCACCCCTTGATGTACTGGCCCTTATAACCAAGAGCGATCAGGAACTCGTCGTGCCCGTAGTGATGGTAGTGGCGCATGATATGCCACAGGATAGGACGCCCCCCGATTTCGACCATCGGCTTGGGGCGGAGTTCGGTCTCCTCGGCGAGGCGTGTTCCAAACCCACCGGCCAGGATTGCGACTTTCATAAGCCTTCAGTGCTTGAGGTGTACCCGGGTTTCAGAAGATTGAGGGATTCCTTCAGAGCCACGACCAAGTCCAGCGTGAGCTCGTCACGATGCTTCCACATCCAAGAACTCAGAATCACGATCGCCCCCAGTTGGTTTTGAGGAGTCAAAGAAGCCCGCCGGATCACCAAAGCACGCTCAATCGACATGCGCCAATGGGGGAGCCGCGCTCCTCGCGACATTCCAGCGGTCCACCACGGGGCGTAAGCTCGGGGGCCTCCACGCCCGCGGGAGAGCGCCGTCGACTGGCCCTCATGTCTGCGTATCAGCAGTAACGGTTCGGGTATCTCTACAAAGACTCCACGAAGCGCCAGCTCCAAAAGCATGACGCCATCCGCATTGGGGTAGGCGCCCATTCTGGGAATGCTTCGCAACGTATCGGTGTCGATAAGACCAAAGATCGGGTGACAATAGCCAGCGAAAATGGAGCCTCTGGCCCGGTCGAGAATTTCATCGGAGAACCAGGAATACCGCTTAAAAGGCGGAGAAGGTAAGTCGGACAGCAGGGCCCCTCCAGCGTCAATGAAGACGCTCCGCGGACAGGCAACTACGGCGCCTTCTGTCGACCTCATAGCCGACACACATCGATCAATGAATTCCGGTGCAATCAGGTCATCGTGTGCGCTCCACTTGAATAGTCGACCACGAGCCATCTCGAGCACCCGTGCGAAATTGTCGGAGGGCGGGACGGTTCGCTCCTCCCGAGAAACCCGGATACGGTCATCGGTCTCAGCATGAGCTTGGGCGATCTCTAGCGAGCGATCCGTCGAGGCATTGTCGGATATGATCAGCTCGAAGTCCTCGAAGGTCTGCGCGCGAATGGCATGCAGCGTCGAGTCCAAGAAATTCTCGCCGTTAAACACCGGAAGGCCGATGCTGACGAGGGGCTGGAGCATAAGACGGAGCTAAATGTTCGGGGCACGATGCAAGACGACTGCGTCTGCTTTCAAGACTAGGAGTGTGCCGTCGACGAAATCAAGAACCGCGATTCCGTGGGATGAGACCTTCCTCCACAGAAGCAGTCAACACGGACAAGGTCGATACTACTCGCGTCGCCCCTGCTGGTTTGAGGCACAGCTCGTGCGCGCAACTGAACCGCGCCCCCGGGGCATGCTCCTGAATCCATTGTGAATGAGACGGACCCGGGTGTGGAAGTCATTGTGCCCCATACCGGGCCGACCCCGGTTGACGCCGCCGCGATCTCTGTCATGGTCAGGCGACCAGGCTGGACTTCCTCGAGACCCTTCTGGCGGCGTGCATTCTCGGATGCAGACCCTTGGATAAACAGCCCTATCCCTCCGGTTGCGCGACTGTGGGAGCTATCCGACTCATTCTGACAAGATCGAGCCCACGCATGTAGACTGCGCCAGGCTGCGTCACCAAATGCCACCGCAACTTGATACGTTTCACTCGCGACGCTCAGCAATCGAGCTGCGAATCGCCCGCGCCGTGATCTCGGCCCGGTACTGGACCAGCCGCTGCCCGTTCTCGATCGTCTGCTCGAGCGGATTCAGGTCGACGCCGTTGATGCTGAAGAGACCCTCCTCGATCCGCTGACGGACGCGGATTCGCTCCGGGTCGGTCGTCGCGATGATCGACGAGTAGTGGTAGTCGTCGTGGTATTCGTCCCGCGTGGCGACGCAGTTGTCCGGCTCCTGAAAAATCCCCAGCTCCTCCTTGAGGAAGTCGCAGCTGTAGATGTCTTCGGTGTAGTACTCCGGAATGAAATGCACGCGAGAGGGCTGGTTCGCCCACGCCTCGTTGAGCGCCGCAGTGACGTTCTCCATTCCCCGAACGTTCCCACCGCTGTCCCCGATCAGAACGATGTCCCGGAAGCCGTGCGCCTCCAGAGACATCACGACGTCAGTGAGCAGCATCTCGAACGTCTCCTGACGCACGGAGATGGTCGCGTGGTAGCGCATGTGCCCGCTGGGCGGATCGATCGACCCTTCCGGGACGAACTTCACAATCGGTGCCACCAGTGCGTCACCCAGCTCCTCCGCGATCGCCTCAGTCGTCGCGCTGAGCACGAAGTTGTGCTTGCCCGAGGCAACGTAGGGACCGTTCTGCTCGACGCCCCCCGTAGCGACGATCGCTGTCGTCATTCCGTCCAGGAGGGCATCGCGAACGTCCATCCAGGTCATCTCTTCGATGAACACGGTCTCGGTGCCGGCAATGGGTCGCGGCGCGCTCAGATCCTGAGCGTGTGCGGGAGTCGCCACGGCGAGAAGAACGATGGCCGGGACAAGAGAGTACAGAGCGCGCATGCGTGATCCTCCAGGAACGATTCGAACGGTCCGGCAGACTGCCGCCCTAAACGCAGGGCGGCAAGTCACCAGGCTCCATCACGGCCCGAAGAATGACATGCCGCTGCACACCGTCTATTCCACAGGAGTCGCACCGAGCTCGGCGGCCTTCACCTCACCGGCGCGGCCCACATCTAGCGCGATGAAGGCCCAGAGAATGGCAACGGGCGCGGCGATGAGGGCGATGGGACCAACCGTGAGACCCACAAATGCGAGTCCCGCGTAGATCCAGCCGCTCGCCAGGTCACCGCCTCGATAGACTGCAGCGTCGATGAAGGCTTTCGATTTGTACTTCTCTTCCCGCGACACGACGGTGAAGAGAACCTCACGCGCCGGCTTGGCCAGCCCATAGCGCCCAGCCCGATAAATCACCTGTACGACAACAAGTGTCCATAGCGTCGGCCAGAGGCCGAGCGCCACGAAGCCCACGGCGACTGCGACCGGCACGATCGCAAGGGTGACCGCCACACCGAACCACTTGATGATCCGCGCCGTGAGATAGACCTCGAAGAGGATCGTGAGCACGTTCACGATCAGGTCGATTCGTGCGAGGAACGCGCGCCGTTCCCCGCGGTCGGTCATCGTTTCGTACACGAGATCCGACTGCGCGAAGTAGAGGATGGTCGACGCAAACGTCATCAGCGCGATGAATGATGCGATACCAAGCAGATAACGTGACTGGAACACAGCTTTCATGCCCGACAGGGCGTCACCGGACAGTGGCTTCTCGGACTCGCCAGCCGCATGGACATCCCCGGTGGCGAAGCCCCGGTGCAAGCCAACGGCGAACCACGACGCGATCTCCAGAGGGACGATCGCGATCAGCAGCAACGTGAAGACTGGCACCTGTGTTGCGATTGTGGCGGTGATCCCCGACCCAATCGCTGCACCAACGGACGCGCCGACGGCGATAAAGCCGAAGAGTCGCTTGCCCTGATCGTGGGTGAAGCAGTCCGCGACCAGACCCCAGAACACGGTCACGACGAAGAGTGCAAAAACGCTGGTCCAGACGTAGAAGACCCGGTCGACCCAGATGTAGGTCGCTTCGGGCAGGAATTGCAGGGCAGCCCAGAAGCCGATCAGGCAGGCAATGAAAAATCGATTCGCCAACGGAACGAAGACGCCGCGCGAGTACCGTGATGCGATCCACGAATACCCCTGGACCGCCGCGACCATCACGAAGAAGACCACCGTCCACAGGATCTGGAGGTTCCCACGATCAGCTGCGGCAATCTCGTCCCGCACCGCCCGGAGGATGTAGTACGAGAGCATGATGAAGAAGCCATAGGCCGCAGCCTGCAGCATTCCTCTCGGCTCGTCATCGGTCTCGAATTCGACGAGCCATCCGAGCATGGTTCTCATCACGCATTACCTCTGGAAGAATGACCCGCACGTCGGCTCACGGACACCAGCCTGACGGCCCTCGGTGACGGACGCGCAGCCCGCGCCGAACAACGCGACACCGCCACTAACCCTGAGTCACATGCCAGGCTGCGAGAACCTCGCGCTCGCGCTCCCGGCTCATACCGAAGCGCCGGTTGGCGCGCTCCTCCGCCGGGCGTGTCTTGTCCCACTCAAGAGTGTCGCGAGTCGTCATCGCTAGCGGTCGGAAGGTCAGCCCTGCCGCGACCGCGTCACGGACGTCGACATACATGAGCGGATCCCCCGGAATCCATGCCGGGAGATCGCTCCACGGAGCCACGCCCTGCTCCTCCAGGAAGGATTCCGGCACCCAGGTGAGCTCGTACGGCGTCTCGATTGCGCTGCCGATCTGGTCGAGCATGCTGCCCATGGAAAGGCGCTCACCCGGCCCGGTTGCATTGAAGTCGCCGGTGGTCCGGTTCTCCGCCAGCCGCACGATCCATTCGGTGAGGTCTCGCTGGTCGATCACCTGGTTGGCGTGCTCCGGATCGCCCGGGGCCAGCACCTCACCGCCCTCGTCGAGTCGCACCGGCCAGTAGGTGAAGCGGTCGGTCATGTCTCCTGGCCCCACAATGAGACCCGGTCGTACGATGGTCCCACGCCCGGGAAACGCAGCGTGGACAATGTCCTCACTGAGCGTCTTCATGAGGCCGTATGGAGCGTCATCACCGTCGCGCCATCCTTCGGGCGGCGCGACCCGGTCGTAGTCTTCGTCGACCAGAGGTTCACGCATGATGTCCTCGGCCCGGTCATACCCGAAGCCCTCGAGCGCGTACGCCGAGATCGAGGACACGAAGACATACTGCGAGGTGGCCTCCGCGAGCAGCTCCGTGCTCTTCTGCACCCAGCGGTAGTCCTGCGCGTTGTTGTCGAGGACGACGTCCCAGGTGCGCCCTTCGAGCGCCGTATGGTCGTCATTACGGTCACCGACCAGCTGCTCGACGCCCTCGGGCAGGTCCGTCTGGCGCCGACCTCGGGTGAAGATGCTCACCTGATGACCCCGCTCCACGGCATAACGGACCATGTGTGGTCCGATAAAACCCGTGCCGCCGAGCATGAGAATCCGCAGGGACTCCGGAGGGGCTTCGTCGCTCCCTGCCGAGTCGGACTCTGGGCCTGCGCACGCTACAGTCCCACCGAGAGTAAGACCCGCGCCCACGACGCCCGTCGTGCGAATGAAGTCCCTACGTGTCGGCGACATCGCCCCGCCCTCGTCTATCCGGATCCGAAGTAACGATGTGCACCATGTCGGCCCGCCGCCCGACGGGCAAGACAGTCACCGACGCAGGGGCCGACCGATCCGCACGACGACCCCGAACGAACGGTTCTTGGCGGAGATGAAGTTCCCCGTATACGCATCACCCAGGCCCTCGAAAAGTCGAGCCTCCACCTCGGCAAAAAGCGACGCATTGATGGGCATCGCGACGCCGACCCCCGCCCCCACGCCATAGGCCGTTCCGACTTCCTGCACGGCGACCGCCAGCTCGGTAGTGAACCGATTGCGCAGAACCACCTCGAGCATAGGTCCTGCCACACCAAATACCTCCAGCCGCCCAATCCGGAGGGCGGCTCGCGGCTGCACACCGACCGTCAGATAGTCGGTGCGCGTCTCCCCGACGAGAGGATCTCCGCTGATTTGTCCGGTCACGCTGCCACCGCGCTGGGTCCACAGGAACTCGGCCCTCACGCGGAACCACGACAACGGCGTCGCCGCATTCACGAAGCCCCCGAACTGCCCTCCACCTACGGCCTCGGTCTTGTACTCGGATCGCCACACCTGCTCGTTCGTCACCCAACCACCGACGACACCCACGACCGAGCCGGGCACCTGGGCGGTCGACGAGAGGGGAACCACAGTCATGCCACCGGCGACCACGAGAACGGTCGTGAGTCGGATCCAGATCGTCTTCATCGGCTCGGAGCTGTCAGGTATCAAAGGGTGGTAGAAGCAGAAAGCGCAGAGGCAATGAAGGCCGACTTTGCCTCGGTGTATCCCGTACGATCGCCCGCAAAGTCACGAGCCAGCTCCCGCTTGAGTTCTCCATACGCCTCAACCAGCGCCGTCGATGCCCGCAGTCGGTCGCGAAAGAGAATGTGCTGATTCCACTCGGAACTCCCGAGTACGAAGCAATGCACGTGGTAGGTACGCGGGTGATGAAAGGGGCGGCGGAAGTACCGCCGCTCCGGCATGCTGTCTTCATGCTCGGGTACATACGTGTACCCGAGAGCCTCGAACGCCGCGAGCCGTCGCTCAACGACCTTCAAACGTTCGACACCCACGCAGATATCGATGATCGGCTTGGCGGCGAGGCCGGGTACGGAGGTGCTGCCGACGTGTTCGATCTCGACAGGCTCCTCTTCAAATACCCCGGCGAGCCGGATGCATTCACGTTTGAAGGTGTCGGGCCAATCGGGCCGCCAATCGACGACGGCGATTCGGCCCACAGACCCGAACTCGTCAGTCGTGCGGATGCTGATTCCGATGCTCACGAAGCAGATCCCGACCGAAGTCACCGTCGAATTCCCGCCAGACGGAGTGGATGTGGTTCGCTCCGTTCTGTGTGTTGTCGTACTCGATCAGGAAGGTCCGGCCCTGAACGCGGTAGTAGTGTGGCTCCCCCGGCTTCGTACTGCCGGCCCAGGCGAACCGAATCGCATCCGTGTCATCCGCGAGGAGTCGGTCGCGCCGATGATCAGCGATCTCGTCCGACATCACCGACAGATAGACGTCGATGAGATCGAAGAGCATGCCCTGCTGTTCATTCGTGAGCGTCCCTGCTTCGATCCCGACGCGGTCGAGGGGACCGACAACCGGCTCCGCACCCGTCAGGATGTCGCGCGGCGCCTCGACGTCGATGATGGCCTCCGTGCGCTGCGAGGCGTTCAGGGCCTGCACCAGGGCGCGGCCAGCGTCTTCCCGGTCTCCGAGTACACGTCGACCTGCCTGCGGCCCCTCCTGCACCTCCGCGGGATTCGCCCCTACGAAGGCGGGCGTCACCACTGCGACATCACCTCCGATGATTGTGACGTGCAGCGAGATGTGGTGGCCCTCGAAGCGCCAGCTCCAGTCCTGACCTT
>Ga0222718_10002690_pt1 | contig 15734 bp, 18 predicted proteins | sample C33_27DmetaG_FD_165045 | JGI IMG/M metagenome (GOLD analysis project Ga0222718, IMG submission 165045) | Estuarine water microbial communities from San Francisco Bay, California, United States - C33_27D | ecosystem: Environmental > Aquatic > Marine > Unclassified | place: USA: California... | reverse complement strand
GTTGGTTTATCCTATTTTTTTTCTTATCTTTATATATTAACTGTAGTATATGGATTATACCTTTTTATTAGGTTCTATAGAGAATATATTAGGAAAAAGTCATAAGAGAGCTAGAAATAACTACGCTTTTCACTGTCCTTTCTGCAATCACCGTAAACCAAAGTTAGAAATTAACATGGTTACTAATGAGGAAGGAAAGAATTTCTGGGAATGCTGGGTTTGTAAAACCAGAGGACAGTCTATATACTCACTTGTAAAGCAGTTAAAACTACCAAAAAACGAAGCTCAAGAAGTTCTTAAATATGTTAAGAAAGGTAAAAAATATGAATATAAGAATGATGAGATAGTAGAATTACCTAAAGAATTCCAACCTCTTCACTCAGCTTCTACAACTTCTATTATTGCAAATAAAATTAGAAAATACTTAAATGATCGAGGACTTACCAACAATGATTTTATTAAATATAATATTGGATACTCAACAACTGGAGACTATGGAGGAAGAATCATTATCCCTAGCTATTCTGAGTCCAATAGGCTCAATTATTTTGTTGGAAGAACTTATGAAGGAGCATATTTTAAATATAAAAATCCCGAAGCTTCCAAAGACATAATATTTTTTGAGAATTTAATTAATTGGAATCAACCTATTATTTTATGTGAAGGAGCATTTGATGCTATGGCCATTCGTAGAAACGCAGTGCCGATATTAGGAAAAAGCCTTTCTCCTTCGTTAATGAAAAAAATTATTACTTCTAAAGTAAAAGATATCTATATTGCTTTAGATGAGGATGCACAAAAGGATGCATTAGAAATAGCAGAGAATTTATTGAATCTAGGTAAGAGGGTCTTCCTAGTTGATTTACAACAAAAAGACCCTAGCGAGATGGGCTTTGAAGCCTTTACTCGTCTTATACAATCAGCAGAAGAATTAGATCTTTCTGGTCTAATGCTGCACAAAATAAACGCCTTATGATTCGTCAAGGTACAAATATTTTAAAAGAGAATTCAAAAAACAGATTAGATTTTAAACCTGATCTTAAACAAATTAATTTTTTAGACCGTAGAGTCTATAAAAGAGACGAAGGTATATACTATCCTTCAGTAACTACTATCTTACAGTACATGCCTAAGAATAAGTTTTTTGACAACTGGTTAAAAGATGTAGGACATAATGCTGATCTTATTATGAGAAAAGCAGGAAAAGAAGGTACCCAAGTACATGAAGCAGCTGAAGCTCTTGTAAAAGGAGAAGAAGTAAACTGGATGGATGATTACGGAAATGCAAAATACTCTCAAATAGTATGGGAGATGATTTTAAAATTCTATGATTTCTGGTCTACTCATAAACCTGAGTTAATCTCTACCGAAGAATTTGTCTTTTCAGATAAATTTAAATATGCAGGAACAGCTGATTTAGTTGTAAAAATGGATGGCGAAACATGGCTTTTAGATTTAAAGACTTCTAATTCTTTACATAGAGCTTATGATTTACAACTTGCTGCTTATGCTAAAGCTATAGAAGAGGTAAAAGGTATTAAAATAGATAGAACCGGTATTATCTGGTTAAAATCTAGCACTAGATCTGCTTCTAAAAAGAAAGGTGTTTATCAAGGAAAAGGATGGCAAATTAAAATAATTGATGAAATTGACTATAATTTTGATTTATTTCAAACTATATACAAGCTTTATTCTTTAGAAAACCCTGTTACGGAACCTATTTATAAGAAGTACCCTACTAGTTTGAAACTATGAAAAATTTAAAGATCTTTTGGTGTAGACTAAAAGTAGCTTTTTTTGAATTAATATCAATGCTATGAAAAAAATATTAATAGTACTTTCTTTTATATTATTTACTTCCTGCGGAATAGAATGGCAATATGTAACCTTAAATAATGCGGCACAAGTAGATGCTATCTATAGATCTAGCGATTATAAAGTAAATACTGTTAATTATAATTTTTCTTTATATAGTTTTGATCAACCTTTTATTTGGGGTGATCCTATGTTTAGTAATAGATATAATTTCTATAATCCTTATTTAGGTTATAGTTCATATTGGAACAGATGGGATTGGTACTATCCATACAATAATTGGTATTGGAATAACTGGAATAGACCTTATAATTACTGGAACTACTATAACCCGTATTTTAGAAGAACTAGAGTAACTTATGTAAATGGGTATAGAGGAAGAACCTCATCTATTTATAATAATACAACAAATAGATTAAATTTAAATGCAAATGATCAAACTACTAGATCTAATACAAGAACAAGATCAATCCAAACCCAAAGCCGTAGTGATGGCGGGAGGAGCAGGAGCAGGCAAGTCGTTCCTAATCAAACAATTAGGACTAATCAGCCTACCAATGTTCAATCCAGACAAGTACGTGGAAGATCCAGATCATCCGTATCACAACAATCTCTCAGCAGCCAGCGGTCAAGTAGACAAAGACGTAGCGGCGGCAGCAGAAACAGGTAAATCACTTGTTTGGGATACAACTGCTTCTAATCCTTCTAAAATAGAGAATCTACTTAATAAAGGGTATGATGTATATATGGTAATGGTCTATACTCATCCAATGATTGCTTTCATAAATAATTTTTCTAGAGAAAGAAGAGTACCTAAAACGGCTGTATTCTCTACCTGGCGTAATGTTTACGACTTGATCGGAAAATATAAAGAAATGCTTGGAGATAATTTTTCTTTATTTGTTAATATGAGGCAGAATAAATATGCTAAAGAAGTAGAGGAATTTAATAAAGCGGCAGAAAGAGGAGTAAAAGGAGTTACTGATTATTTACAAAAATACATCGAAACCCACGGGGGTGCAGAAGCTTTTAAATCTACCTTTTCTAAACCATATGAACTACCATCAGAAGAAGCTATTCAGGCATTTAACCAAGAAATGGCCGATATTGAATTCGATAGAGAGAATGAATCTATGGTTAAAGAGTTAAAAAAATATTGGATTAAGTTTTATGAAAAGAACGGTGCTGGACCTGGAGACATAAAAATGAGAAGCAAGATAGCAACTATAGAAAGAAGGTATAAAAATAATAAAGAAAAAGAAAGACAGGTTCTAATAGATGTAGCAGATATGCTAGTAGATAGAGAATTTCAAGAAGAACTTAAACACTCAGAGGTAGCAGAAATAGAGAGTAAAGTACAAGCGTTTTTAACATGATAAAACTAGCTAACATATTACTTGAAAGTGAAGGACCAGCTCCTAAAAAAATACCATCTGAAATTTGCTGGCATTTAAGTGAGGAAAAAAGATCAACCTTTCCTGACTTTGGATTTCACATTGGTACTGAATTACAGTCTTTAGATAGAGGTTTTCAAATGCTTCATCATGAGATGGTTGATGATATAGACAATACAGTCTTTTATTTACATAAAGTAAAAGTAAATCCTTCAGCTGAAATTTATCCTGATATTTTATATGATGACCCTGAGGAAGGGTATACTATACCCAGTGACCAAATAGATAAAAATAAAATTTATTTCTACGAAAATGCTCATGAAGGGTTAGACGGTCCGGAACCTAATCTATCAATATTCACTAGTGGTAACAATATTAAATTAGTTCAAATTATAAAATTAGATACAAGAGGATGGGAAGATGGAGAATCAGAATTTGATAAAAGATATAACTCTTTATGAAAAAACTAAAAAACATATTTTGGGAGTATTGGATTAAACCTTGGCACTCAGCTTAAAATAAAAATATGATAGCATTATATCCAGGAGCATTTAAACCACCACACCGAGGTCATTTTGAAGTCGTAAAAAGTCTTCTTAATGGATACCATGGCGGTAAGGTATATGATATAGATTCTTATGCAGAAGCTGGTACAAGCGTTCTTCAAGGTAAAGGTGATGAATTAGAAAAAATTAATAAAGTATTAGTTTTCATCGGAGGCGGTGAGAGAAACGGGATATCAAAGGAGGAATCAATGGCTGTATGGAAAATATATGCTAAGTATTTACCTGGTTTAGAAATAATGGATGGAGAAAAGAATCCAATGTTTGCTGCTAAAGACTATGCTAAAGCTAATACTCAAGACCAATTCTATGCAATAACAGGAATAAGATCAGAAGAAGATCTACCAGACTTAAAAAGAGTTACTACATTCAAAAATAGAGAAAATGTAAAAGGATTAGTTATACCAGCTGGAGCGGCTTCTAATGTAAGAGCTACAGATTTTAGAAACGCAATTCTGTCAGGTAATTTAGATGATGTTCTAGATTTTTTCCCTGGAGAGTTATCAAATGATGAGATTTTAAAAATTATGAGTATGTTAAAAGCAAGTATTATAGCTGAAATAATGCAAGAAGATCTAGAAAATAAATTAAATGAGATGTTTGAAGCAGATAAAGAAGTTAAAAAAGAAGGTTCTTCTGGAACTGCTATCGCTCCTCAAAGCGTTACCCGTTCTGCTGATAGAGCAAAACTTGTAACTTTATACAATAGGCTGAGAAATGTAATAGGAGATCAGTACTACGATATTGGTTTTCATCAAGATCATATTATTATAAGAAATAAAAATGAAGATCAAAAAATAGGCTTTGATTATACTCCATATATGGCTTCTATATTAGAGTATATGGTTGATGAAGGAATGAAAATAACTCCGCTACCTGAAGTAAAAATTAAAAAAGATATAGCAGAGTCTTCTAATTTTTTCGGTAAAACAGCATATTATGATCCTACTAAAAAAGAAGTAGTATTGTATGTAGAAGGTAGACATCCTAAAGATGTAATGAGATCTTTTGTACATGAAATGATCCATCATAAGCAAAATCTAGAAGGTAGATTAGGTAATATAGGAACTACTAATACAAATGAAGACGATCATTTATTAGAAATAGAAAAAGAAGCATATTTAGAAGGAAATATAACTTTTAGAAATTGGGAAGATTCTATTAAAAATTAGTTGGTTTATTGAATTATTTTTCTTATATTTAAATAGTAAATAAAGGTTATGAATATAGATAAAATAAAAGAAATAGTCCAAGAAGTCTTTCCTAAAATTGAATTAAAATACGGGTATAGTAAATTTGCTAACTGTACTCCGTATATTGAATTTGAAAAGAGTATTTATGCTAGGTTATCCGGAGAAGAGGATGATGGTGAGTTAGGAGAACAGAGCCCGGATGCAGAATACGATCATATAACTAACAGTATAGTTTTGTACTACCCTAAAATGAAGAGTAAAAAACAAATTATACAGACATTGATACATGAATATCAACACTACCTACAATCTCCTTCATGGATGACTAGGTATTATAAAATGGGATATAACTATAATAACCACCCATACGAACTAGCTGCTTTAGCAGAAGAAAAAAATTGGAATAAATTATGAGTAATAGTATAGTAGATTTATTAGAGGCATATCCTCTACCGGAACAAAAAGAAGTACCGCCATACAAGATATACTGTGATATGGATGGAGTGCTTACTGATTTTGAATCTCGATTTGAACACTACTCAGGCATGTCTCCTAAAGAGTATGAAAGTAAACATGGTACAGCAGGATTCTGGAACTTAATTGATGTAGAAGTAGGAGTTAAATTTTGGGTAGGAATGGGATGGATGCCCCAGGGTAAAGAATTGTGGAATTTTATATCTCCTTATCAACCAGATTTACTTACTTCACCTTCTAGAGACAATAATTCAAGACTTGGTAAAAATTTATGGGTTAAAAATAATTTAAATCCTAAACCTAAAGTTATATTTGCTTATTCAAAAGATAAACAAAGATATGCAAATGAAAATAGTATATTAATAGACGATAAAAAATCTAATATTAATGAATGGGCTGCAAGTGGAGGAATTGCCATAAGATGTAAAGACGGTGATGTTACCACAGTTATTAATAAATTAAAAGAACTTGGTTATGAGTAATGAATCATTACTTAAAAAAGAATTTAAAAAATCAGACGTTGAGAGAGTTAGAAATCTAGTTAATAAGGATTTTACTTCTAAAACTAAACAACAAGCGGGTTATAAAAAAACTACTCAAAGACATAAAGAAGGAGATATTTGGGAAGAAAATGGTAAACAATGGACTATCAAAAACGGCATTAAACAGAATCTAACCAAATTAGACGCTGCAAAAAAAGCAATTCGTATTCCTCTAAGATGTCCTAAATGCGGCGGTCCTATGAAGCATCATCTTGCTGAGAAAATGTATAAAATTCATGGTTTTTGTTTTGATCCCTGCACAGTAGAAATGGAAGCAAATTTACGTAAAGCTGGATTATACGAGCAATATGAAAATCGTATGATGCAAGGTAATATGAAAGCATTTGCCAAAGATATAGAACAATGGGCTATCGATTTAGTAAATACAAAAGATACATTTGTTACTGAAGCTGGAGATGTAGAAGATTGGAAATCTAATTCAAGTAAAGATAAGGAGATTCTTAAGAACGTACGTGAGTATGTTACGCATCTTTCTGAACATATAAAGTAGGTATATTTATATATAAAACCTACTTTTAGTAATGACACAAAAACAACTCTTAGAATCTGTCCTTTCTGAGATTGCCCACATTAAAACGCATATGCCTAACGGTGAGTTAAAGCAAATGCAAAAAGATATGGAGAATTTAAAAGAAGATATATCAGATTTAAAATATACGTTACTTAACCCAGATAACGGAGTAATAGTAAATACAAATAAGAATACCGATTTTAGGAAAGGTATGCAAGCAGGAGAAAGAGACTTTCAACTTAAATTAGTTGAATTAGAAGAGCTCAAAAGATGGAAAGATGGAGTATCTAAAGCTCTGTGGATTATCTTTACTGTACTTGCTGGTTTAATTATACGAATGCTAGCTGAAATATCTGATAAAGTATAATGGCTAAAAAGAAAAAAATATCATCTGATGTGTACGCTTTTATGAGAGAGTTAATTCAAGAGTCTCTCCGTGATTGGTTCAAAAAAGAAGATTGGGTTAGAATAGCCTCAGACGGTTCAATAGCAGGACCTTGCGGTACTTCTAAAAATAAGAAGAATCCTGATAGATGTATGCCTAGAAAAAAAGCTCATTCTATGTCTAAAGCAGAAAGAGCAGCAACAGCTAGAAAAAAGAAAAAAGCAGGAGCTAAAGGACAACAAGTAGTTCCTAATACTAAAAAAGGAAAAGTGACAAAAGCATATCTCAAAGAATTAGTACAGCAAGTTATTTTAGAGAAAGATGATAGATGTACTAGAATAGCAAAAAGAAAATACGATACCTGGCCATCAGCTTATGCTTCAGGAGCAGTAGTTAGATGTAGAAGAGGAGAAATCTGGAAAAACGAAAAATAATGAAATTAGCTGAAATAATCTTTGAACAAGAACAAAATACACAAGTAGATTCGGCTCTTAAACAAACCTTTGATCAATTAGGTAAAGAACTAGCTAAGAGTTCTGAAGAAATAGTTCAAGATGAAAATAATGTTAACGAAGCAGCAGGAGTTGTATTAGTTGCAGGTATTGCATTAGCAATTCCAGAAATAGTAAAAATAATCGGTAAAGTAACTAAAGCAGCTGGTAAATTTTTAGGAGGTAAAAGAGCAACAGGAGATGCAATTATAGCAAAAGCGGAAAAGATGCACCACCTACTTCTTAGACCAGTAGAATGGGCATTAACTAAATTAGGATTACCTAAAGATAAAGCACACAAAGCAGCTGGTATAATACTAACTACTGCAGTAGCAGGACTTATGATAGCATCAGGAATTGGAGCTTATAAAGCAGCTACTTCAGGTTCTTCTGCATTAGCAGGTTTAGAAGGAGCATTAACAGCTGTAAAAGGAGGAGAAGTAACTCAATTTGTAACTAAAGCTTTAGCAGCAATTTAATTATAAAAAATTAAGATGAAATTAACCGACGTAGTAAAAGAACTAGTAATAGAAGGTAAGCTTTCTGACTTCGGAGATAATAATACTCCGGCTGCTCTTAAAAAAGAAAAAGAGATAGAAGGAAAGAAAGTCGATGCTATGGATTCTTTAGCAGACTTAGACCTTAATACTCTTGGTAGAAACGTAACTATAAAAGAATACAGATACGGTCCTTTAAATCCTGACGATGAAAAAGGATCTAAAAAATTCTGGGAAGATAAAGCAGAGATGTGGGATACAACAGTTGAGCATGCTAAGACTTCTAGATGTTCTAATTGTGTTGCGTTTAACCAAAAACCAGCTACATTACGTAAAATGGAAAAAGCTATTGGTAAAGAAGGTAAAAAAATAGTTAAAGAAGCTAATTTAGGCTTTTGTGAGTTTTTCTGGTTCAAATGTGCTGGAGCAAGAACTTGTGATGCTTGGGTAGCAGGAGGACCACTAAAATGAAAAAATCTGAACTAACAGAAATAGTAAGAGAAGTTATTAGAGAAACTATCCGTAAAGTAGATGGCAAGTATGTAGTATATCCTGAGAAAGGCGGAAAGAGATTAGGAACACATTCTACCCGTAAAGCAGCTGAAAAACAATTAACCGCTATTCATTTAAATAAAGAAAACTACGCCGACGGTAAAGTAAAAGAAGCTTTTTCCCCTTCCCCTCTACAGAATTTAGTCAATGATTACCTCTTTTTTATTACAATGAATTTTACTCATTTAGAAAAGACCGGTAAATCTCCTCAAGACGTTGATGCTTTAACTCAAATGATAAGGCAAGCTAAAGTAGATGTAGACAAGTTAAAAGATCTTTCTAAGGATCAATTAGAAAAAAATAAGAATAATATTCTTCAAAGAATACACGATATGTTAACCTATATTATATCTCGTATGAAAGCTCATATGAGACCGGAAGAATATGAAAAAAGAAGAGATAGGTTAAATAAACTTTTAGCTTTATATAAAGACGCAGCTAAAGTTCAAGAAAACTACGCCGACGGTAAAGTAAAAGGAAAATCTAGACCCGGCAGAGTTAAGAAAGCAGGAGCCTCCTGTAAAGGCTCTGTAACTGACCTACGAGCTAAGGCTAAGAAGTATGGCGGTGAGAAAGGTAAAATGTATCACTGGTGTGCTAATATGAAAAGCGGTAAGAAATGATATTAACCGATAATAAACTCCATAGAGACGCTTATTTTGTTAATGCTACAGAGGAAATAGACGTACTAAAGGATAAAAACTGCGTAGATTTATTCGACCAAAATGGATACCACTTAACTAAAGCCGAACAGGCTTTTCTTAGTTATAATGGATATAGACCTATAGAAAGAAGACATGAAGATTGCTTAAGATACGATTGGCTGGTATGGGATAAAAGAGACGGTGTACACATTAATCACTCAGACTTATTTGAAAGAAAAGGATTTGACGATCATGCTAAAGAACAGCTATTAGCATTTACAAATGAAAATCCTATGCTTTATAAGCTTGTAAAAATGAAACCTAAATGGGGTATTGATATATCTATAGATTATGTATCGGAAGACGCTGTATTTGAGGTATTTCATTATGAATGGGATTCATTTGAATATGATGCAGTAGTAGAGAAAAAGTTGGAAATAGAAAAATTTGTTCTTAACTTAGACTGGGATGAAGTAGCTAAAGATCTATGGAAAAAGAAAGATCAGTGGTTTAATTTAGATTTTTTTGACCAAACTCAATGGAGAACAGATTATTTTGGATTATCCCCTGAAAAGTTTAAAAACGTTATTTGGGAAGATTAATCTATTTATTTATATAGCTATATAAAACATACACACGATGACATATCAAGAAATTAAGGACCGTTTATCAAAATGCGAACTAGCATTATCTCAAATTAAAAACGGTACATACAATTCTACTACATCTATTAGTTTAGAAAAAGCGAAAGAAAAACTAGAAGTCCTAAAAGAATCATTAACTAAACAGCTTTCTTTATTAAAAGAAGAAGATGAAATGGAGCCTGGATTCGTTGCTACTGATGATGAAGATACAGCAGCAGATTTAGCAAAAGACGGAGTTAAAGTTAAATTAACTAGCGAACAAGAAGGAATAGAATTCTCAGCTGAAGAAATGAAAGGCATTGCTAGAAAAGTAGGAGAGGCATTAATCAAAGCATTAAGAGATGTAGGAGACGAAATCGAGACTATTAAAGCACACGATTTTGATGTTAATACTTTTGATATTTACGTTAAGTATAAAAATGATTTTGAAGATGAATTTACTTTTGATGTAAGAGATGATAGGTTACATTTAGTAGATTTTTCTTTTGATAAAGATTTAGTAGATGTAGGTGTTAAACCTTCAGGAGAAGCTATTGTCAATGTTGATGTTTTAGCAAACGAATTAACTAAGCATTTTAAATCCCTTAATGAGGAAGGTATTAATGAAGCTCTTCCAACAGTCTTTGATGATGAAAGTATGGATGAGTTATTTGACCTTATTTTAAAATATGTAAAGGATCCAGCAGATGCAGAAAAAGAATTAGACAGATTTGAAGCTGGAGGATATGATGCTTTCTCACCAGAATTAATGGCTAATCTAGATAGAGACCCAGAATTCGGGGCTTGGTATGATAAAGTACATAGTATCAAAGAAGAAGAAAACGATAGACAAAAATATCTTCGAATGCTTGATATGTACAAAAGAGCAGGTAGAAATGATAGAGATAAAATTAGACCTAAATTAGAAAAAGCTGCAAAGCAATTAGGTATTAAATTACAACTTTCAGAAGCACCAGAAGGCATACACTATATTAAAGTAGCTATCAGAGATGCAAGACAAGCTATTTCTATACTAGATGATAAATACAGAAAACAAGTTGAATTTAGCGGTTCAGATACCTATTACTTCGGAGATGAACAAACAGCATATGATGTGTTAGAAGACTTTGGAGCTAATGATATAGAAGTTACTGACACTAGTTTAGACTTATTTGCAGAAAATGTATCTCATGATAATGAAGGAGATTTAGACGTAGGACATCAAGATGATGAGCCAAACATGCTTAAAAAAGATGTTTACGATATTGCAGTATATGCTGCTAAATTATATAAACAGTTAAATAAATATGATCAAGCCGATGGAGAAGTTGATTTTCCTCATTGGTGGCAAGCTAAAGTAATTAAAGCAAGAGACTTTATATCATCAGCTCAACATTATTTAGAAGCAGAAGAAAAACAACCTATTATAGATGCTTTAGCTTTAGAAGGTAAAGAAGGTGCTTCAGCAAAGGAAGAAGATAAATTTCACAGAGAATTAGATAAATTAGTTCATAAGACTTTCGGCCATAGTAGTGATGAAAAGAAAGATAAAGAAATGAACGAATATAATGTAAATCCTGAAGCAGAGAAATACGTTAAAAGATTTATTTCTGGAGTAGCTCAAAAATACGGCTATGATGAAATGGATGCTGTTCATTTAATCTATCAAGTACTTGCAAATACTGGTTACTTAGATATGAGATTAGAAAGCACTAACGAAATAGGTATGTTTCATGATCCAAGAGGTTATAGCTCTACTGCTGCAGCCGAAGATAAAAGAGCATTACAATTTGTTAAAGACTTAATTAATAAAGGAGTTAACAAAGAAGATGCAATCGAAAAAGCAGCAGAGAAATTCAATCTTAGAGTTCACTATTTAACTAGATATGTAGACAAGCGTATAGATGAAATTGATTATGATGAAGCTTTAACCTTAAGAGGTATGAAAGCTGAAATCGAGGATGAAATTGCTCAATTATACCGAGATATGGAGCAAGAAGCTGAACCAGAAGGTGGAGAAATAGCTGATTATTACGGTGGTCAATTAAATAAATTAGAAGATCGTTTATATAAAATCAACAAACAACTTCGTGATTATGATATGAATGAATCATTAAACGAAGAAATGGACGGTGGTCAGTTATTTGATTACTTTGCTAATAAAGGATATGATGTAACAGAACGTAGACCAGATGGAAGAGAAGCTGGATTTGAAGGTTATATGGTAAGCTACGGAGATGGTCCATACCCTCAATCAGTAATATTCCAACATAATAAAGATACTGATCAATTTATGATTAGTAGAATGGGTGGTTATAGAATCGATCAAGATCAAGCTGCTAAATCTGGAATGAGACAAGCAGGCTCTTCAGGTATTGCTGGAAGAGATTCTTATATGACAGATGGAAATTACACCCCAGTAGATATTTCAGTAGAAGGTTTAAAAGATATAGTTGATCACGTAATGGGTGGTTTAGGAAGAGAAGCTAAAGCACAAGCAGACTTTTATGGTGCTAGAGGACGTACTTCAGGTACTGTAGACGAAGGACCTGGAGGTCAAATTTTACCAGGAGACATAGTTAAAAATCAACACGGCAACTACTACATGAGAGTAGATGGAAAAGTTGGTAGACATGATGCTTACGTAAGAGTCACTAACGGCAAACCTGGTAAAAAGAAAACTGGCTTACATGCCTCTTTTAAATTAACATTAGTCAATAAGGACGAATTAAATGAAGGAGCAACATGCTGCGGTAAATGCGGTAGAGTTCATGTAAAAGGTACAAAATGTAAAAGACCTTTCCTAACCGGAAAAGATCACTGCAGAAATAACTAGAATATTATGAAAGTAAGAGAACTTAAAAAACTTATTGAACAAGCATACATTCAAGTACTTAGAGAAGCTGAAGAACCTACACCGGAAGATCCGATAGGAGATGAAAAAGCATCAGAAGAAACAGTACTAGAAGATGCTACTGATACTATGCTTGAAAAATTCCCTACTCTTAAAGCAACTCTTGTTAAATTAATGACAGAGGATTTTAAAGAGTTTGTAGATACAATTGATTGGGTTTCTCCTAAACCAACCACATTCAGAGTAAATCTAGTTAATGGACAAGATTTTACTTTAAAATGGACAGGAAAGAATTTCCAGGCACAGATTTTAGGTAAAAAATATATGCTAGGTAATATTAGCGATTTCCAACAAGCTTTAGATAAATTAGCTAGACTTTACCAAGAAGCACCTCTTAAAGGAGCAGGTGAAGAAGGCGAAGGAGGAGAAGCAGACTTCGGAGGCGGAGGCGGTGGAGGAGACTTCCCTGGAGAAGAAGGCGGAGGAGAAGCAGGCGGTGAAGCCGGTTTTGACGATGCAGGAGAAGCAGAAGAACCAACCGACACATCAGGAGATATAGACTTTGAAGCAGGAGAAGAACCAGAAGCATAATAGCAGTAGAAATGAAAAACAATTTTGACCTTAGAAAATTCTTAGTAGAGAATAAACTTACTTCTAATAGTAGATTAAACGAATACTCAGACTACGAACCTGGCTCTATTGCTCCTGCAGATTTATACTATTCTGATAAGCATGGTAAATTAGTTACTATGGATGATGTGGATGATAAGTACCACGATAGTTTAGAGTTAGTATATAAAAAAGGTGACAGGATAGAAGATCCTATGGATTAAGGTAAATAATATAAGTGAATGAATCTTATAGATAAAGTCATATTAGAATGGTCGTATAAGACCAAAAAAGGATATCCTGATATCGATAATGAAGAAGATATGAGGCTATTTGAATCTATGTTCGGAATAAATTTAACAGAGGTTATAGATAAAGGATATAGAGTACTAAAATTCTCAGAACTTATCAAAAGAGGAGCTCCTAGACTTGTTAAGTTTTACGACATGGTACAGTCTAAAGATTCTTTTTACAACACAGACGGTAATGAATTAAAATTACAATTTGCTTCTGAAGAGTATGCTGATTTATTTAAAAATAGAGATATAGACGGTATTAGAAAAGTGGCAGGTAGTAGAGTTAATACTTTTCCTTTCTTTTTAGATTCCAAAAAAAATTCTGTTTCACTAAATGATCTTCTAAAAACACCAGATTTTGGAGGTAAAGGAGCAGGTTCAGGAACAGTAGTAGAAGATGAAAATCTATATATTCTGAAAAAGAAATTAAATAACCTGATAGATGTAGAAGGTGGTACCGTTGATGTAATAGTTAACGGAAAAGTATATAAAGTAGGTTCTGCAGAAACTCAACCAGGAATGCCTAAATCAGATTTCAATCTGTTAGACGAAAAAGGTAACCCTGTAGTATTTATTTCTCATAAAAAAGCAGGAGGTAAAGGAGCATCAGCAGATGATTTTATTAGATGGAGCGGGTATACAGCTTATGCAGATCATCCGGAAGTAGTAGCATTTAATAATGGTATAAAGAAATTTTTAGTTGATAATAATTTAGAAGGACTTCCAAATAAAACAAGATTCATTACTCCAATTAAAGATGAAGAATTAATTAGACTTTTAGTTTTTGGACCCGAGTATGGAGGACCTAATAGTAAAGAAAATGTAAATATAGTTATTCAAGGTGAAGTAGAGTTTAAAAAGATAGGAGATAATAAATACGAATTATCTGGAGAACACGTACTTCTTCCACCGAATACACCTAAAGGAGAGTATGCTCCTTACCTAACAGCAGCTTACAGAGGAGATAGAAAGATGTTTGGTATTCAAAATAACGAAGCCATTGCAATGACCAAGGCTGTAGCTCACCGTTCTTCTAATGTATATTTACTTAAAGATGGGGAGTTTGAAAAAATTAAATAGTTATGGCACAAGACATAAAAAAAATAATCGCACAGGAGTATATCAAGTGCGCTAAAGATCCGGCGTACTTCATGAAGAAGTACTGTCATATCCAACACCCTACCCGAGGTAGAATTTTATTTAATTTATACCCTTTCCAATCAGAAGTTCTTCATTTATTTAAAGATCACCAATACATAATTACTCTTAAATCTAGACAGCTTGGTATATCGACTTTAGCTGCTGCTTATAGTTTATGGTTGATGTTATTCCATAAAGATAAGAACGTACTAGCTTTAGCAACTACACAGGCAACTGCAAGAAACCTTGTTACAAAGACAATGTTTATGTATGATGAGTTACCTAAATGGTTGAAGCTACCAGCCGTAGAAAAAAATAAACTATCTTTAAGACTTAAAAACGGATCAAAAATTACAGCAAAGTCATCTAATGCAGATGCTGCTAGATCTGAAGCGGTATCCTTGTTACTTATAGATGAGGCAGCCTTTATTGATAATATTGCTGAGACCTTTACTGCTGCACAGCAGACACTAGCAACCGGTGGTCAATGTATGGCTTTATCAACTCCTAACGGTATTGGTAACTGGTTTCATCAGACGTGGGACAAAGCAGAAGCTGGTGATAATTCATTTTTACCTATAAGACTACCTTGGACAGTTCATCCTGAAAGAGATCAATCTTGGAGAGATCAACAGGATAGAGATTTAGGACCTAGAATGGCCGGACAGGAATGTGATTGTGATTTCTTAGCTTCTGGTGATACAGTATTTGAACCAGATGATCTTTCTTTCTATGAACAAACATACCAAAAAGATCCTGTTGAAAAAAGAGGTGTTGACGGTAATTTATGGATATGGGAACAACCTGATTACTCAAAATCGTATATGGTTGTAGCGGATGTGTCTAGAGGAGACTCTGCAGATTATTCTGCATTTCATGTATTCGATATAGAAACTTGTGTACAAGTAGGAGAATATAAAGGTAAATTATCTCCTAAAGATTTTGGTAATGTATTGGTAGCCATAGCAGCAGAGTACAATGATGCACTACTTGTAGTGGAAAATGCAAATATAGGATGGGCTACTATAGAACAGATATTAGAAAGAGAATACCGTAATTTATACTACAGTCCTAAAAGCCAAATGGATACAGTTGAATCATATATGACTAAGTATGAAAGAGATCAGCTT
>Ga0222718_10002689_pt1 | contig 15738 bp, 11 predicted proteins | sample C33_27DmetaG_FD_165045 | JGI IMG/M metagenome (GOLD analysis project Ga0222718, IMG submission 165045) | Estuarine water microbial communities from San Francisco Bay, California, United States - C33_27D | ecosystem: Environmental > Aquatic > Marine > Unclassified | place: USA: California... | reverse complement strand
GTTTGCGAGGGACGATTTTTCATAGGAGGGAAGCATGGCAAACGTCATACCAAACCGGCCAGAAGTCAAACGGGAGAAAAGAAGTCGACTCTATTGATTGCAACGATTATTTTCCCGGACAGCATTGCGCTGCGCTAACCCAACCTACGAAAAGCTGGCCACATCTCTTTGCGATTCTTGTGCCTGCAGGCAACCGACCAAAATGAAATTTTGGACGGGCCATCCTGCGTGATCCACGGTTCCATGCTAGAAGACTTCCGCTGCGTCTCCGCGTCTTGGCGTGAGTTATCCTTCGACTTGTCAGGCACAGCCTGATCTACAAAACTCAAACCCAGGGCGATGCCCTTGGCTCATTGACGACCGGGCCGTTGGTCCTGTTTTGATTCGCTTCTAAATAGGAACGAAGCCTTCGACGCAATCAGCCGCAACGCGCTAGCGTCCGGTTGCTCGAGTGAACCGTGGGCTAGCGCCCAGCGGCTGATTTGATCGAACGAGATTGTGCGAAACACAAAAAATATGCTCCCCGAAATTGCCCTTGCCAAGCTCAATCTACCAGAGTTACCGTTCGTGGTTCGCCGACAGGCGGCTCGGTCTTTGGCAATTTGAAATCTTCATCGCTGTCTGTTGACGACGGGTGGTTTTGACGCGAGTTCAACTCAGGCTGTTTATCAATCTGAGGGAATCACCTCTGTTGAGGGCTGCGAAACGAAAATGTTGCAACCTCTATCACATCAACGGTTTGCTCAAGAGTATTCAAGAGTATCGTCAAGGGTATGGGAAGGGTGTCTGTCTCTCCATACTCTTGAAGACTCTTCAAAGTCGCCGAACATTCAATGAGTTTGAGCGAATTCAAGAGTATCGGGTTTCAGACTCTTGAACGCTGGGCTGTTCGAGAAGAGGGGATCCCGTCGGAGTCGGAGTTCACGTCTAGCTGTCTCATTCGCGCGCATGAAAAAACCGACCGGAAAAAAATCCGGTCGGCTTTTTATCAGATGATCACCTTGGTGATGTTTCCGAAACGGTTTTCGAGAGTTTTGTTCGCCATCCCTGGCGATCCCGAAAACGCTCCTGATCCATCAGGCGATTTGCTTTTTGCGTCCGACGAGCGTTTTGATGCGTTCGGCAAGCAAAGCTGCGTCGAACGGCTTACGAAACGTTTCGTTAAACATGGTTCGGTCAAAACCGGAGGCAGTATCCTCATCGCTCAGTAATGCGATGAGAACAGTTTCCGAATATTCGGTGTTCTTACGCAGGTTCTGAGCAATCATGAGGGCTTCCTGTCGGCCCATTCCGAAATCTACCACAACGCAGTCCGGGTGCAATGACTCGGCCTGAATTCCGGCTTCAAATCCACTCGCGGCAACATCGATTTTGAAATCGTTGTTACCCATTAATTCATCCAAATTTGATCGCACGTTGCCATCTGCTCCAACGAGCAGAATTTTTCCCATTGCCTCGTCTTCGAGTTCTCCCAAAGGCATACCATGCTCTTTGAGGAATCGAATCAGGTGTTCACGGGGGATTCGACGGTCTTGTGATCCAGGGATCCGGTAACCGCGAAGTCGTCCCGAGTCAAACCATTTGCTGACGGTGCGGGGTGCAACTTTGCAGATCTTAGCTACTTGTCCAGTAGTAAAGATCGTCTTCATGGCGGGCTCTCCAATCAGATTCTCATTGCCAACTCAGAGGGTTGTCTTTTCCCTCATCAAAATTATCACCCCCGGACTCGATGGTCGGCTGTACTAGCCATGGGTCCTTGACTTACACACCATCGTATAAAAAAGTCGGGGTCGTTTGATTCCTTTCCGCTTCTCTCCTCAGAAGCTTCCTGAAATCGCTTCATCCCGAATGAGACATCCGTGGGTCACAGACAACTCACTCGGAACCGAAATCAAACACAACTTTGAAGTGTTTCCACTGTTAATCAATGTCGTGTCCTTTCGAATGCAAACTGTCACAACATCCCTGTCGCGTTCTGAGTTGGGCAAGCCGCCTCAGGCATTCGCATCTGACCAAAAGCATCGACATTCCTGATGTATCGACTTTAGGTTCTTTGAGTGAAGCGCTTGCGAAGACAGATGCAGCAGTTTGTCCAGACGCAACGACAGCCCCGATTGTGACTGGGAGAATGAACCCTAATTCCTTGAAAAATCAGGAGTTACGACGCTTGTTTGCCGGGCGTTCCGGCTAATCACTACAGCCGGACTGTCTCGCCAGAGAATTGTCGTTGGCGCGCCAAGAGTATTACGGGGTTTTCGACTTTTGAGACCGATGCGGGTCTGAACGGTCATTTCTGATGAGGCAGATGCGAGGTAATTGGTCAGGCGGCATCGCTGGAAGAGGCCTCTTCTGGCCCCTTGGTCGGTTTGAATTCGCCGTGTTCGTTCACTTCGTCGAATTTTACCGACATTCGTTTGGAGACTCCTGATTGCTCCATTGTGACGCCATAAAGGACATCGCAGACCGTCATTGTCGGTTTGCGGTGTGTGATGATGATAAACTGCGTCGACTCCTGGAACTCTTTCAGGACATTGATAAAGCGATCGATGTTCGCTTCATCGAGTGCCGCGTCTACTTCATCCAGAATACAGAAAGGGCTCGGCTTGCTCTTGAAGATCGACATCAGCATCGCAACGGCGGTCATCGTTCGCTCGCCACCACTTAGTAGTGAGATACTGCGTAGCTCTTTTCCGGGAGGTCGAGCCACGATTTCCACGCCGCATTCGAGGATATCATTGGGGTCTTCCAGAATGATGTCCCCTTCGCCGCCTCCGAACAATTTACGGAACAGTTCGCGGAAGTGCTCGCGAATGGTTGTAAAACTCTCCTGAAAGAGCCGTTTGCTCTCGGTATTGATCTTTCGGATAATCTCTTCCAACGAATTCCGGGCTTCAACCAGGTCTTCGAGTTGAGTGCTTAAAGAAGTGTATCGATGTTCGAGTTCGTCCAGGTCGGCAAGACTATCTGTATCAACAGAGCCCATCATCTTGCGTTTGCGACGAAGACGGTTGACTCGTTCTTCGAGTTCCGCATGGATGGATTCATAGTCCAGTCCTTCCGGGTAAACCAGTTCGGCAAAATCTGCCGGTGCTGATTCAATCGTGGCTTCGGCTTCTTCCGCATCTTGTGTTGGATGTGTCTCATTGAACAGACCGTCCTGCGACGTTTCGTGAGTCGAGTCCACCACGAGTTCGCTGGTCTCTTCCGAGGCTTCGGACTCCTCATAGGCAGTCTGCTCTGCGTGATATTCATTCAAATAAGCTTGAATCGCGGAGGCTTGGCTATCGACCACATCCTGGATGACCAGTTGATACTCCTCTTCAATTCGCTCAGAAATCGCTTGGATTTGATAATTGAGGTCTCGGAGTTTGATTTCGGATTGATGGAGTTCGTCGTCGATTTTGCGTCGTTCACCACGGAGTTCGTTTTCTTGGTGCTGTAATCGTCCGCGTTGAAGGCGGGCTTCATCTTTGGCAACCAGGAGAGCTTCTGCACGCAACGACAAGTCTTGCTCTTCCAGTTGTATCTCTGAGAGTTCCGCTTCGATATTCAATACGGTCAACATGGACTCACGATTTGCGGCACAGACTTGATCGTAGCGCCGGTTTGCGTCAGATTGCTGCTGTTCTCGCAATTTGAGATCATCGAGAATTCGTTCGTAGGTCTGCTTCAGGCTGATGACACGCTCTTCCTGCTTGGCGAGTTCGAGTTTGTCGTCTGCCAGTTGTCGATCATGTTCATGAAGTTGCGTTTCGACGGTCGTTTCTTCTTCTTCAATTTTGCCAATTTGTGTCTGTAGCTCTTCCAGTGAGTTGGCAAAGGATTTGAATTGCTCTTCAACAGTCACACGCTCAGAGTCCAATTCGACAATTTTAGACTCTGCTTTTTGGACCGATTCACGGATCGTCGATAATGCCTGCTGTCGACGAGAGAGTTCGCCTTCGGAACCCCCCGCAACATTCTTGATCTCGCCGAGAGTTTCTCTTGTCTTTTGCAGGTCCCGTCGAGAATCTTCGATTTGTTGCTGAGTTTGTGAAATGTCACTTTCCAGGTCGCCGACGCGAGTTTCTTCAAAGTCGATTCGATCATCGAGCTTTGTCAGATCAATTTTGAGTCGTCGCAATTCGCTACGTCGAGAGAGAATTGCCGATTCCTGACTCATTGTGCCGACGAAAAGCGTACCATCTGACTCGAGCAGTTCACCTTGCAACGTGACGAATCTCAGATTCTGGTCTCGTTCGACTTGTTGCATCAACCGCATCGCGACTTGTAAGGTCTCGACCACCCAGGTATTTCCTAGCAGTTCGGTCGCTAACGCATCGTTGGAGGCGGTTTTGTTGACGAGTCGGTCGGCACGGTCGATGACACCCGGTTCATCCGTGAGAACCGCCGATTTTTCTTTTTTTGTTTGACTGTCGGGGATGGGCCGAAAACCAACTCGCCCAGAAATCGGGCTTTTGGTGTGTTTCAGGTAGTCAACGAGCGGCCCAAGTTCGTCAATCAGAATCAATCCGGCCTTGCTGCCCAGAGCCAATTCGATCAGAGGTGCATGTTCGAGATCAACTTCAAAACGGTCGGCCACGCTTCCCTGAATACGATTCCAAGGCGAGAGGTCGGTTGATTGTGAGCGTTCCAGAATCTCTTGGACTCCGATACCGAGCCCTTCCTGCCGACTTTCCAAGTCTTCCAGAACCGATTTTCGAGCTCGTGCCGCAGAGCGTTCTTCACGCAAACGAGTGATGTTCTGTTTGAGTTCCGTGAGGGTTTGTCTGTCCGTTTCACGTTGATCGAGAAGTTGGGAAACACATTCTTCGGCTGTTTTGACGGCTTCGGTGCCGGCACGCACTTCGGCATGTTGTTGCAATAAATCTGTTTCAATGGAAGTGATTAGGGCTTCGAGCTCAGTTTGCTCGCGTTGCCCCTGACGCGATGATGATTCGAGATGAGCGCGTTGGTCGGCAATATTTTCCAGCCGGGATTTTGCTTCAGCCTGAGCGCGGGTCTCTGCCAGCAACTTCTGGCGTAAGGACTCGACGTTCTGACGAAGTGTCTTCAATGCCTGAATTTGGGATTCGACGGAATTCTGTTTTTGGAGGATGGATAGTTTGAGTGTTTCGTACTCACTCGATTGCTCGTGGAGAACCGACTTCGTTCGCTCCATCTCCTGTTGTGCTTCGTTGGCTCGATTGTTGGCGATTTGTCGTTGTTTGCGTAAGCGAATCGATTCCGTATCCATCTCAAGCCGACGTGCTGTTTGATGGCGGATTGTTGTTTGATGAGCGGTGATCTTTTGACGGTACTGGTTGGCTTCGCGTTCCACATCACGCAGTTGATCATCGATCTGACTGATCGATTGATCGAGTGTTTTCAGTTGCTCTTCAATCAGGTTCTGGCGTTCGGTGAGATTGGATTGAGCCTCTTGAGAGGCTTTCAATGTTTGGCTGTGTTCTGCATGGAGTGAACTGAAGTGTCGATGTTCGTCGGCAGACAGCCCCAACCATAACCCTTTGAGTTCTTCTGAAATTTCTCGATATTTGGCGGCTTTGGCGGCTTGTGAACGACGAGAGACAAGTTGTGCTTCAAGGCTGTCAACAATGTCGGTCAAGCGTTTCAAATTCTGATCGACTCGTTCCAGCTTTCGTTCGGCTTCCGCTTTTCGCCCTTTGAAGCGGCTGATACCGGCTGCTTCTTCAAAAACGGCTCGACGTTTGGCAGGGTTTGATTGGAGAATTTGGTCAACACGACCTTGTTCGATAATGCAGTAGGCTGAAGCACCAATGCCGGAGCCAGAGAGCATATCTTTAATGTCTCTCAGTCGCGCGGTTTGGTTGTTGAGCAAATACTCGGCGTCGCCACTGCTCCAGATGCGACGACCAATTTTCACTTCCTGGTGTTCGGTTGGCAGGAAGCCGCTACTATTATCGAAGGTCAGTGTGGCTTCGGCAAACCCGGCTCCCTTTCGACCGCTGGAACCGTTAAAAATGACATCCGTCATCTCTTTCCCGCGCAGGCTCTTGGCGGATTGGTTTCCCAGAATCCATTTCACCGCATCAACGACGTTACTCTTTCCCGACCCGTTCGGCCCAACCACTCCGGTGATGCCGGGAGAGAAGGCGAAACTGGTTTTGTCGGCGAAGCTTTTAAAGCCGATGACATCCAGTGACTTCAGCATCAGTGGGTTCCGGGTTTGTGACAAAACGGAACGCCTGATGAGACGCTCCGTTTGGAATAGGTAACAGGAGTGGGAGGAACAAAATCTTCCCAGGCGAAGGATTACTTCTCAGATCTTTTGAAGAAAGAAAAAGGGCTAGGGTATAACGACTCACGTTCTCCACGATTGAAGAACCCTGTTTTCGGCTTGGATTCTTCTTCGGTCATTGGTTCTTTGGTGGAGGCTTCTTCTGTGGTTAAAGGAACTGTGGCCGTTGCCGACGATTCTTCCTCGGGTGTTGTGACATCTGCAGAGCTCGCTTCGCCGACTTCTTCGAGCTCAAGAGCTTCAGAGGCAGCCAGCGACTCTTCGTTGGTCTCGTTTTCATACTCGTCCTCTTCATTCACTCGATCAGAATCGAGATTGTCATCGTTGAAGATATTCGGTGCCATGGTTGGTCGACCAATGCGTGACTTCTTCTGGTAGGAGGCTTTAAACTCTTCATCCGGTCGAATGTAGACGCGGCCGGCTTTTGGAAGTGCGTCAAATTCCAGTCGGCTGACGAGATTGGATTGATCTCGTGCCTGGATCAGAAGTTGAGCAACATCCGGGTAGCTAGCGCCAAGTTCGGAGACGGCTCGAATGACGGAGGGGACATTATTGGGAACAACACGGCGTTCCGTTTCGTCAACGGTGATACGAGCGATTGTGATGGTCTCTTCTCCCGCACGTCCGGTCACCATGATGTCTTTTCCGGCCCGACCAATCAGTGGCATGTTGAATTTTTGCCCGGTTCCATACACGACCACTTCTGCCATTTTACGTCGGGTCATGTGGACCATGGGATCCCCTTCGACATCGAGAACATGGAGACGAAAACCGGAATGCATCAATTCACCACGCACAAACGGGTCGTTGGGGTCGAGTGATTTCAGTGATCGGAATGCCCCATAACGAGTTTCCGCAGAGTTTCCATCCAACAAGTCTCGCAACGCCATGAAAGCGTCGGAGTCGTCGACCACAGCCAAGGCCGCTAATGAGAAGATTCGAAAAGCAGGTTCTTCTTTAGCGGTTTTACCGAGCACTTCAATACCGGAAGGATCTTCCAAATACGCCAAAGCGACTGCTGAGTAAAATTGAACTTCCAAAGACGGGTTTTTGAGTCCGGTTTTCAAAACTTCAATGGCCGGTTTGCCGATGGCTTCGAGTTGAATGGAAGCCTTTTCCGACGTAACCGGATTTTGCAGATCGTCTGCAAGAGTTTGCATACGGACTCGTTCGGCGACTTCAGACTCTTTGAGAGTCATGTTTCTAATGACAGAAACGTAGCGAGGATAGTTGTCTTTATAGCGACTGTGAATCATCAGCTCGATGAGTTCATTTGTTTTTGCCTCGGCTAATGGAGTCCGTTGGCCCCCCATTTGATAGTCGAAGAATCGAGTTCCGACGCGATTCGCAATCCGGTATGACATGCGCTCGCTACGGTAAGCATTTCTCAGCAGCAGCGACATATTCCGGTCGCGAAGTGACATGCCTCCGCTCAACACACGACCGCGAACGAGAGTTCCCAGGTCTTCTCCCTTTTCTTCGGAGTATGTGGTCGTACCTGTGAGGATTGGGCCGGCAGCTTTCGCAAACACATGTCCTTCCAGCATCCCTTCCCCTTGAATGAAGGCTTGTTCGCTCAAATAGGTTTCGAGGAGATGCCCGCCATTCAAGCTTGTCGTCTCTGATTCTCCCGGCACACGAACTTCCACATCAAAACGCTCACCTTTTTTGACCAGTGGCGGTAAGTAGGCTCTGACGAGGACCAAGGCTGTGCTTTTTGATCGCAAGATTTGATTCGGGTTACTGATATTACGGCGTCGCATATCTTCGATGAGTTGAGCGCGGTAGGGTGAAACAGGGGGATCACCGCCTGTTCCCGGAAGTCCTGTGACTAATCCGACACCCTCCAGAATTACGGCATTTAAGTTTCCCACGTTCACGTATTCGCTAATCAGTGGTGTCTCGACCTTCGTCTTGGTTTCATCCGCGAGGGACTTGTTATCCGTCTCTTCTGGTGTTTGAGAGCGGAAGTTCATCAGATCGAGTTGCCCGCAGCCACTCACTAAAAGTAGACAACCGGTGGCAAAAATTGAGCTGAATTTCAACATAACAAAGTCTCCTGGACGACGTGGTGCGGCATCACTGCACGCAACTATCGACGGAAAAGTGTGAAGTTCACAGGAATGGATTTGGAGTTTAGATTTCGACGGAAACGTCGAAGAAAGGTGTCTTAAATTGGGTTGCTGGCTCGGAAAAGAACCTGCGGAAGGACCAGAAACATAAGATCCGGGCAGAATTTGGTCAAGATCACTCTGGAGTTCTCATCAGAGCAGTAAATTCATCGACGGAACAGAGAATAGAAGCCTGATTCCCGCAGTCGATTCAGCGGATTTTCTCCACAATATCAAAGAAATCGCCTAAAATTGCCTCCTTTCATGAGTTGCGCCTTGTGACCTTCAGTATTTGCAGGCTAAAATCCGATAGTTATTGAGACTGAGTCTCAGTCGTTAGGATTGATCATTCATGGCAACCGATTCCATATCACAGATATTACCGATTGAACTTCTCCGTCAGGGGGAGCGTGGGCTCATTCATGAGTTGGATGGCAATGAAGAGGTCATCCATCGTCTTGCTGAGTTGGGACTTCGTGAGCAGGTTGAGCTCACCATGATTCAGCAAGGACAACCTTGTATTGTTTGCGTCGGTGATCACCGCTTAACTCTGCGACTTGATCCCAGTCTTACGATCTTTGTTGAGGTCTCCCACTGACCCGCCTTTGCGGAAAAGTTCTCTACTCATGGAAGCTCCCGCCTCTCGATTGTTAACCGATCTCCGCCCGGGAGACTCTGCGACTATTGCGGAAATTATCGGTGATGATTCTCTCTCGACACGTCTAATGGAAATGGGGCTGTTAGAAGGGGAATCTATTTCACTGATTGGTTATGCACCTCTCGGCGATCCTATTGAATTTGAGATTCGCGGTTATCGAATTTCTCTGCGTGCTGCGGAGGCTCAACGAGTCCGTCTTGAATCCACTTCCTGATTTCGACCCTCCAGCCTCTTTCGTTCCCACCAAATTAATGTCTTCAAACTCCGAGTCAATGATGTCTAAGTCTCAGACAAGTTCCCCCGAAACGGTGAAACCAAATCGGAAAACGGTCGCTCTTATTGGGAACCCGAATACGGGTAAAAGTACGCTTTTCAATGCGCTCTCGGGCATGAAAGCTCGGACCGGGAATTATCCCGGTGTCACCGTCGAGAAGAAAGTCGGCAAAGTTGTCTGGAATCATCGGGAGATTGATCTCGTCGACCTTCCCGGCACTTACAGCCTCTCACCGCGATCTCCCGATGAACTGGTCTCAGTCGATGTTCTGCTCGGCCGGCAGGAAGGTGTTACTGCCGTTGATGCTGTTGTCTGCATTGTTGATGCCTCCAACCTCGAACGAAATTTGTATCTCGTCAGTCAGTCACTCGATTTGGGGCTTCCGACGGTTGTTGTCCTGAACATGATGGATGTCGCCCGGTCCAAAGGGATTAGCGTTGATGCCGAAGAGCTTGCCAAAAGACTGAAGTTACCTGTGATTACGACCGAAGCGCATCGTCGCAAGAATGTGGATATCGTCAAGCAGGCCATTGCTGACTCAGTTGAGCGTCCACTACGCACTCCCGAATCGTTGTTTCCAGACGAGTTTTATGCCGAAGCTGGTCAGCTTCGTGATTCGTTGCGAACTCACAAAGACATCGACATTCCTCAATTCCTGGCTCAACGATTGCTGATTGATCGCGGCGGTCAAATTGAACAAGAGCTGACAGATTCATCGGCTGCCGGACAACAGATCAGGTCAGACTTGGAAGCGGCACGAGAACGACTTGCCGCTGCGAATTGTCGTGTTCCGGCGATTGAAGCTCGCGTCCGCTATGGATGGGCTCGCGAAATATTGGACGGAGTGGTAACGCATCCTGCCGAGCGCTCTGCTTCCAAAAGTGACGCTCTGGATCGTTTTCTGACGCATCGTGTGTTTGGGCTGTTTGTCTTTGCCGCATTGATGATGCTGGTCTTTCAAACGATTTACACTTGGGCTGGCCCCTTAATGGATCAGATTGAAACGGGGCAGGGGTTTGTCACGGGGCTTGTGGAAGGGGTTTTGCAGCCAGGACCACTGCGGTCATTGTTAGTAGACGGCATTATTGCCGGAGTGGGCGGCGTGCTCATATTCTTGCCACAGATCTGCCTGTTGTTTTTGTTCATTGCCACACTTGAAGACTGCGGCTACATGTCGCGGGCTGCGTTTTTGATGGATCGATTCATGGCCAAGTTGGGGCTCAGCGGAAAGTCATTTGTACCGTTGATGTCGTCGTTTGCCTGTGCCGTTCCGGGAGTGATGGCGACTCGTGTGATTGAAAGTCGGCGGGATCGATTTGTGACCATTCTGGTGGCACCACTCATGAGTTGTTCGGCCCGGTTGCCGGTCTACTTGTTATTGATCAAAGCATTCATTCCCGAACAAACTTTAGGACTCGGGCTGGGACTGCAAGGAACCGTTTTGTTTCTCATGTATGCGATTGGTGCCTTGGTGGCGATTCCCGTTGCCTGGGGGCTCAAGAAAATCTTCTTTCCCGGTGAAACACCCCACTTTGTGATGGAACTGCCCAGTTATAAAGTTCCTTCCGCACGCGTTGTTTTTGATCGTGTCTATGATCGCGGGAAAGCGTTCGTAGTGAGAGCCGGTACTTTGATCTTTGCCACAACCATCGTGATTTGGGCACTCGGATATTATCCCGGCGATCATTCCAAACAATACGAACTGCAACGCTCGATTGTGGCCACAGAGACCATTCTGGAGTCGAATCCCGATAATGCGGAACTCATGAAAGTCACGTTGGAAGATCTCGAAAATGAATATCACACTGTCAGTTCTGAATTGATTGCCGGTAGTGCATTGGGACAAATGGGACACGCCATTGAACCGGCCGTGAAACCTCTCGGTTGGGACTGGCGAATCGGTGTCGGAGCAATTGCCTCTTTCCCGGCGCGTGAAGTGATTATTTCGACATTAGGAACGATCTACTCTCTTGGGGGTGATGTCGATGAAGAGAGTGAAGGTTTGATGGGCGCGTTGAGGACTTCAAAATGGCCCGATGGGACGAATGTCTTCAACATTCCTGTGGCATTGTCGATCATGGTCTTCTTCGCCTTATGTGCTCAGTGTGCGGCGACGTTGATGGTCATCAAACGGGAGACCAACAGTTGGCGTTGGCCGATCTTCAGTTTTGTCTATATGACCGTCCTCGCCTATATCGGTGCGTTTATCACCTATCAAGTGGGACGTTTGTGGTTATAATTTCTTTATGACACCTTTCTTCGAAAACATTCTGATTGGGCTGATCGTCGGAGCGGCTATTTTTGCGCTCGGTCGTCGGTTTTATCAATTCATCACCCAAGCCGGGCAGGGTGGTTCCTGTGGCAGCAGTTGTGGTGGATGTGATTCTCAAAAAGAAAGTTCTACGAGTGTGAAACCGCTGGTTCAATTAGAAATGACTTCGGAAAAGTCTTCTTAAGTCGCCATTTCTCACGAAACGATTTCACTAACGCGGTGTTTCAATCTATATACCTCTATTCACAATACGAGTGTTATTATGTCTCGACTGATCGCCTTGTGTCTCATTCCTTGCTTGACGCTGAGTTTATGTGCCGTCGAACAAGCCAAGACACCCGAAGAGTCTCCCGCCAAAATTGCGCTGGCGGAATTCAATGATTTGATTGGTGGTTGGCGAGGCATCGGGCAACCGCAAAGAGGTTCCGCACGTGGAGCCTGGAAAGAAACCGCCGATTGGGCGTGGTCCTTCGAGAAAAAGGAACCCGCTCTTGTTTACACGGTCGAAGACGGGAAATATCTCAAATCCGTTCGGCTGACTTATGATCCAAAATCAAAGGAATATCACGCTGCTGTCACCACGGCGGATGACTCCAGCCGCATATTTACGGGAAAGTTGGACGAGAAGAAACTTTCGCTCGTTTCCAATCCCGAGAAAGATCGCGAACGTCAACAGTTGACGATCACCCGCCTTAACGAAAAAAGAACGCTCGTTCTGTTAGAGCGGGAAATCGCCGAGGATCGTTTTTTTCGCATTGCGGAAGTGGGGTACACACGCGCAGGGACTCGTTTGGCGGTTCCGGGGGCGAATGGCCCCGAATGTGTCGTGACTGGTGGGCGTGCAACGTCTCCCGTCATGTATATGGGAAAAACCTATTATGTATGCTGCACCGGGTGTCGGCAGGCTTTTGATGATGATCCTGCGGGAATCATTGCAGAATATGAGAAAAAAGTGGCCGCTCGTAAAGCCGGTCGCTAAGGTTTTGTGAATTGTGAATTGTGAATTGTGAATTGTGAATTGTGAATTTCGTTCCATCGATCTTGACACAAAATTGATGGCGACCTACCTTACCGGTCCATTCTCGATTCTCCATCGACATTCCTACCGTTCCACATGCGAAAGGATTCGCATCATGGCACATCCTGCCTCCTCCCAGCCTGTTCCCCTGATTGATCTTGCCGCCCAATATGCCCCCATTGCTGATGAAGTGATGGAAACCGTGACTGAAGTCTTCAGTTCGCAACGGTTTGTTTTGGGTGACGAAGTGACCGCTCTTGAAGAAGAGATCGCCAATTACGTCGATGCGCGATACGCCATCGGTTGTGCCTCAGGAACAGATGCGTTGATTCTGGCACTGATGGCTCTCGATATTGGCCCCGGTGATGAAGTCATCACCAGCCCATTCACATTTTTTGCCACTGCGAGTTCGATTCATCGCGTGGGAGCAAAACCGGTCTTTGTCGATATCAAGCCAGAAACCTTCAACCTCGATCCCGAAAAAGTTGAAGCCGCCATTACCCCAAATACCAAAGCCATCATGCCGGTTCACATTTTTGGCCAATGTGCCGAGATGGACCCTTTGTGGCGAATTGCCGTCAAACATGGTTTGCAGATTGTTGAAGACGCGGCACAAGCCATCGGTGCGAAGTATCGAGGACGTTGTGCTGGTGTGCTGGGAACGATCGGTTGCTTCAGTTTCTTCCCGACCAAAAATCTCGGTGGGGCCGGCGACGGGGGCATGATTACCACGGACGATAAAGAACTCGCCAAGCGAATGATGCGATTGCGAGTTCACGGTGACGTCGGTGGCTATGAACATGTCGAAGTTGGTCTCAATAGTCGGCTGGATGCGTTGCAAGCCGCCGTCTTGAGAGTCAAATTACGACACCTTGAAAGTTGGTCAACCGCACGTCGAACCAACAGCGAGAAGTATCGCGAATTGTTCGATCAATATGGTCTCGATGGCTATTTTGATCGTCCAGAAATTTACGCGGACCGCAAACATGTCTTCAATCAATACACGGTTCGCGTTCCGAACGGACACCGCGACGTTGTTGTGAAATATTTGCGAGACCGGCAAGTTGGTTGCGGCATCTATTATCCGAAGTCCTTGCACCTGCAAACCTGCTTTGAATATCTCGGCTATCAACCCGGTGATCTTCCGGAAGCGGAAAAGGCTTGCCTGGAAGTGATGTCACTGCCGATCTTTTCCGAGTTGACCGACAGCCAACTGGATACCGTCGCTCAAACATTGTGCGATGCGGCAGCCGAAGCAATCAACGGCGGTCAAGAATACCGCAAAGCGGCATAGAGGTCTCGATGCCGACAATTAGACATTCTCAAAGCCTGTGGTTTTCATACCACAGGCTTTTTTGTTGGAAACAACATTCTTGAGCATGCCTATACGGGATGATACCATGTTTTAGTCATTGCAATGCTTTCAGTACAGCCTCCTCGGGCGGGGAAAGGAAGTGCTTATGTTTCCTCGTTTGTTTTCTTTCTTCTTGATTTTGTTATCTGTTCTCTCCATGTGCGCTAGCACGGTATTCGCCCAGCAAGGCATACTCCCTCAGCGAATCCGATTAGATCTTACAAGTGGCGCAAATGGTATTCGAAGATCGACGATTCGAGAGGTACTCGAAGATTATTCATTCGAAGATCTCATGCCATATCTGGAGTCTGATTATCAACCAGTACGAATATCCATTCTCGAAGAAATGGGGCATCGCCCTAATCTCTTGCATGACCGCCGGGAGATGGTTTTTGAGTTAATAGATGATCGAAACATCGAGGTTGCTAAGCACGCAATGTCTCTCAGTGCACGTGAACTTTATCACGATGATTTCACTCAAAAGTTAGAGAAGAGGTTCTCTCAGTTGTTGGATCACGAGAAATTTGAGATTGCTCTGAAAGCTCTGACGCTTTGCGTTGATTATGGGCTGCATCCAGCCGCTGTGGTGAAGAAGATCATGGAATTAATGGACGACGAGAAGTTCCAGAAAACGGAGTTCTATTCCAACTTCATCAATCTTCCAGGTTTTCCTATCAAAGGAATTCTTCACGAAAGGAAAGGGATTCTCGATATCGGCTTGAAAGAAGTCGTGTCAAATCATCCTGAAAAACGCGAACTGGCAATCCAAATCCTCCAGAGTGTGACTGTCGATAATCCAGATGACTGGGTGAAAATATTCCATAAGCTGGATGGACTTCCGGAATCACAGGCTTCCGAAATTGTTCTGTCTCGATTGGGGGACTCTCTCTTTCGAAAGCTGATGAAGCAACACCCTGCTCTGGAACAAAAACTGGAGAAGCATCTGAAACCATTGGTTCAATCGCATCCAGAAGATGTGGCGTTCTATCGAATTCGACAGGTGGAACCTTCGGAGAATATTGGGCCTTGCTTAGAGAAGCTTTCTACTCACTCTGTTCGGAGTATCGCTCCCTTTCTTGAACAGCGAGATTTTTTACCGGCTGGGACAACCCTCTACCTGAGGCGAGAGATTTTTGAGAAGGCTCCCGAATTAATTCCAATCTGGAAAGAGCTTCATCCTAATTTTGCGGTGCGACTCGACAAAGTCTTCGATTACCAACCGTTGGATCCCAAGGAGTTTGGTGATTTCCCCAACATTCTCTTTTCACAATTCGATGAGCTCACATCCCGGCTACCCGAGAGCGAACTTCCGTTTCTCCAAAAGATGTTTGAGGTAAACAAGCCCAATGTGTATCTGGACGCGATCATCTTGCTATTTCATATGGGACTCAAGAAATATGAGCCGCCCACATTTCATCCATTCGTGAACAGCCCTCTCATCACAGAGGTTGAACAGGCATTGTCTCAGGAATTGGATTACTCCCCCAGAGTAATCGCATTTCTCGAACGGCTACTCAAACACCAGAATAACGGAGTCCGTTTGCATGCACTCGTGATGTTGATGTGTTCTGGTCAAAGGCCCACCGCTGACCATTGTCGAATCTTGCATTCTTTTTTGGAAAAAGCTCTTACACAAAAAAAATTTTATATCACTGTTTGCTGGCTTGCGGTAGACCAACAATAATGGAGAACAAATCTTTGATTCACGCAGCCAGCCTGGCTGCGTAGTCTTTCTCGAATTCCTCAGGCGTCTGGTAGTTTAACGACTGATGGATTCGTTCGGTATTATAAA
>Ga0222718_10002688_pt1 | contig 15745 bp, 19 predicted proteins | sample C33_27DmetaG_FD_165045 | JGI IMG/M metagenome (GOLD analysis project Ga0222718, IMG submission 165045) | Estuarine water microbial communities from San Francisco Bay, California, United States - C33_27D | ecosystem: Environmental > Aquatic > Marine > Unclassified | place: USA: California... | reverse complement strand
CTAGTTACAGGCTGGGAAGTTCTCCACGTTCTAATCGTTTCTAAATCCTCTTCGGTTATATCAAGAAAGTCTATCATATAATGGAAGATTTACAAGTAGCTCATATATTTCCTCTGTTCTAGACATGACTCTAAATTCTATATCATAATAATACTCCTGTTTATGCAAGGGAGGGTACAATCTATCGGAACAATATTTTTGTCGCAGATCCTTAGCTATTTCAGGTGTAGGTGCTATCAAAGTTGCCACATAGTAAGAGGAATCATCATCATGTTCTAAAAGGTGACCAGGAAGATTTAACGTCTTCAGATATTCAAAATTTTCTTTTCTGACTTGTCTCTTTTCCTCAAAGACTTCTAATTGTGTTAAAGCTATGGTAGCATTTAAATTGTTCATGTAAAATTTAAAACCTTCTGAAGATATTTCATATCCTGTATTAGTATTTTCTCTTCCAAAATTTCTATAAGAACGTGAATACTTATCAATTTCTTCTATATCAGTTGAAATCATTCCACCATCAGAAGCTGCAATTGGTTTATATGGATGAAAACTGAATAAGGAAACATCTGATTTCATCTTAGGGGTAGCACAGTGAGCTGAATCTAAAACTACAAACTCATTATATCCACCTCTTTCAATTACTTCTGTCAACTTCTTATGATCTGATACTCCTCCATATAGTACTGGCATAAGTACAGGTTTTATACCTCCATCTGAATATCTTTCACATCTAACTTGTCTTTCCCACTGATATAAATCAGCATCCATAAGCATGTTGGAATCAACATCAATAAATATTAAATTGTGCCCATGGTGCTTTGCTGCCCATGCCATAGAAGTAAACCCAATACTTGGGGTGAATACATCACAAGATCCATACTTATCTTTTAAATATGCAAAAATGATAAATGCTGCTGCTGAACATGAATTGACAGCTGTATTATGTTTCTTATAGCTATAAGGAGCAAACATTGTTTCGAATTTAGTTACATTAGAACCGAAACCTAAATTGCCTGTTTCTATGACAGATGCTATATCATTTTTAGCATAGTATGGTGATATTTTTGTCTCAAAAAGTCTCATTAGCACTCTAGACCTTTATTTACTAAATCAACCAACTCTTCTATATCTTCTTTGACCCATAGCTCAGAATTAAAGTGAGGTCCATGATATTTTTCATAATTCAAACTACTGTAGTCTCTTTGTGAGAATTGAGGTCTGATTTGAAGTAAATTTATATTAGGAACTTGATAAGTGAAATCAAGCTCTGTTTCAGCTAACATGTCTTCATGAAGCTTTTCTCCTGGTCTTAAACCAACTATTTTAGTTTGGGCAGATCTTCCTGTAATAATTTCTAAAGCTTTAATACATGTTGGAAGTGTATATGAATTTATTTGTGGAACAAATACTTCTCCTCCAACTGCGTTATCAAGTGCTCCTAATACAGCATCTACTGCATCATCAAGTGTAAATAGAAATCTTGTCATTGATTCAGAAGTTACTGATATGGTTTGCCCTTTTTCAATCCAGTCCATGAATAAAGGAACAAAGGATCCACGAGAGGCTATCACATTTCCATATCTGACTGAAGCGAATACTGTACTCGGAGAAGTATAGTCGTAATTACTAAATAATCTCTCTGCTATAAATTTAGATGATCCGTAGACATTGACTGGCTTACAAGCTTTGTCTGTAGAAACTAAAATACATTTGTCTATATCATTTGATAGAGCAGCTCTGGCTACATTATCTGATCCATTTACATTTGTTTTGATGCATTCATCTGGATGGAACTCCATATCATCTATCCTTTTTAATGCAGCTGTATGGATTATGTAATCAGGCTTATGTATTCTCAGAGATGTGTCAAGCTTATCATAATCTCTCACATCTCCTATTATACAAGTAATCCCCTGTCCTACAAATGAAAGGGCTTGTTTACCTTCGTCTCTTGAATATACTATGATCTCTGCACCAAGACTTTTGAGTCTTCTAATAAGTGCTTTCCCTAATGATCCTGTTCCTCCTGTTATAAAGAATTTTTTTCCCTGGTAACTCATCTATTTTTTATATACTGTACTATTCTATATCCTGCTTTCTTATCATTAAAACTATCAAATAATTTAAGCAATTCGTCTGGTTTTTGCAAACTATCCCACACAATTTGATTGTGGTTTTTTACCTTTTCCATCTTCTCATCTGATAATAAATCTCTAATTTGCTGTGGATCAGTGAATCCAAAAGATCTCATCCACATTCCAAGATTGTTTTCAAGTCCTGGACCTCCTTCTTGAAATACTCCTGAAGTATCTAAGTACAATTCTATTGTTCCTAACTCTTCTCGAAGCTCTGTAATCTTCTTATCTAATAATAATGATGTATAAAATATTGATGATAGAGAGCCAATGTGGTGATCACAAATATGAAACATAGGCCATATATGAGTTTCTTCTAAAATAGGTAAGCAGTTAGGAAGAAAAAAGTTGGGATGGTAATCATTTCTAAATTTTGGATCAAAGGGCTCCCCAGGATATGGCTTATAAAAAAATTGCTTGTCAGGATTTTTTTCAACATATTCTTTGAAAAATTTATTTATATCTGTTCTGCTCTGATTTACTAAACTAAAAAGAAGCACTTTCTCCTTTGATTCATCTACACTGTAGAATCTCTTTATTTCTTTAATAGTCTCCTCGGAAACTTCAATATTTAAATCATACTTTGGATTTCCTACTACTTCTATATTTCCATTGAAGCCTGCTATTCTCCTAGATTCTCTTATACAGTGTGAGTGATCAAACCAAACATCTATAAAACTACTAAATCTGTCCTTTGAACAAATCTCAAGTATCGATTCAGCATTGTTCATCATCTGAGCATTTGCTTCTACTACTCCAACTTTACACTTCCACTTGTGTTTAAACTCTCTTATGATGCTTAGTTCAGGATCCCACCTTTCTCTATTTACTATCAACCAATCAGGTTTAAATGGAAGATGTAATCCTAATGTTTCACTATATTCTACATCTTTCCTTTCAACATTAGATAAAATTTGAAAATTCTCTTTTTGAAATTTAGGATGCTGAAGTTGTGTTTGTTGTGTAATCATAGCAAAGATTCTTAAACCTTCCTTGCTACACTCGCTTATTACGCTGTTCAAGGAGCTAAGTGCTTTTGAATCTGAGGCAAATATAACTACATTTTTCATCTACTTTACTATAAAAAAACTTGGACAACATTGGCGAAGACCCCCTTCTTTTAAACAATCTGTGACATGGTGAACTTCTGTGTTCTTACTTTTAGCTAGTTCATTCACTGCTTTATAAACTCCCACTTCTTCCTTTCTCCAAACTCTTTTGTCTTCAAAATAATCATGACCAGATAAAATACCACCTGGCTTTAGTTTTGGCCACCATGCTTCGAGATCTTCCTTTACTGACCTATAATCGTGTGCAGCATCTATATAAATAAAATCAAAATAACTATCTTCAAATCTTTCAGATCCTTCAACAGAAAAATCTCTAATTACTTCAACATAACTTCTGTCTTTGAACATGTTCACAACAGAGTCATACTGTTTGTCTAGTTCAGTTTGTTTATAATTTGCGTCATTAAAGGTAGGTCTTTCTAATACCTCCTTCCAGCAATCAAGTGCTACAAATTTACCTTCTGAAAATAGTTTGTTTTGTAATAATTGTTTTGAATTACCTCCTTTTCTTACACCTATTTCAATACCGTATTTGCAACCAATCTTTTCTAGTGCTTTAGCTATGTCTGCTTTTACAACAATGGTTGATCGTAGTATCTCTATTTTTTCTTCTTTTGTCATAAGAGCCCTTTTGTAATTCTACTGAAAAGAGAGTTCCCCTTTAATATTTTGTCTTTTGTCATCTCATCTAAATACTTTTTTCCTGAACTTTCCCATAGATGATGAGAATATGAATTTGGAAAATGAAAGTTTGATGGCTCAAATATTGCTTCAATATGATCTTGATGATATAGAGGCCAGAAAAATGCCTCATGATCAGCTATTGTAATGTGCTCTTGCATTATTGTAGATAGGTATCTGGGGAGATTTACTGAGTGTGTACACCAGGTTGGTGATCCTGGAGGTCCTCCTTCAAATGTATCTTTAAATCCTTTAAGCCATTCAATTGCAAAGGCACTATTTGGCTCTGACAACATTGTAGCTGGACATAGACCTTCCATACCTTGGACACCTTGTTGTCCCATAACAAATCTGTTATTTAATAGATCTGTGAAAGGTTTTACAACTATGACATCTGTGTCGGCATAAATACCCCCTTCTTCAATCAACACTTGTAATCTAATTACATCTGATTTATGTGCTGGCTGTGTTATAGGTTTACCAAATATTTCTGTAGGTGCAGCTACTTTATTTACTTCTACTAATGGTTTTGTTTTATCCCACCATTCCCCTTCTGGTTCATCATCTAACCATATTTTTACTTTATCAGCACCTGATCTATCTACTGCAGATTTGACAGACAGGTAATGGTGTAATTTCCAAAGTCTCTCTTTTATGTAAACAAAATGAAAAATATTTGGAATCATGTTTCTCTAAATCTTTCAGGAAAGTAAGGACCTAATTTTTCATTTGGATCGGTACTCATTACATATTCTTGATGTAATTTAGATCCTTGTTCAATTAATTTGTCAGCTACTTCAGATGGAATGGGTCTTAAAAAACAATTGAAGCTATATCTTTTACCTTTTGTAAGTTTTGTTACTTCGTGGTTCCAAAAAATGTCACTGGGGAAAATCATTAAGTCACCTTCTCCTAAATCAGGCTGGAATTTTCTGTCAAAAAAACTGAATTTACCTCCTTCATATCCCGTATTTAAATTGAATGTAAGTGTAAAATATATCCCATAAGCGTGATCTAAATGTGTGTGTATGCTACAACCTTCTTCATATTTAAGTATCCTATATCTATGAGAATATTGTGCGAAATCACCAATCACGGTATTGAATATGCCAATACTATCTAAATATTTTTGATATTCTATAAGAGCCTCTCTAATCTTTTTTTTAATCAAATGATATAAATCTGTGTTAGTCTCTACTTCTTTTACGGTAAAACTTGCTTTTTTTCGTACTCTGTCAAATACATCAAGAGACATTTCATATATACCTTCTTTCTCTTTATTTTCATAATAATCTATAAAAGAGCCACACTCTTCTTTAGTTAAAAATTGTTTTTTAACAAAACAAAGATCTGTCAATTTTGTATCCATAAATTTTTAATTATAATTTGGTATAAAAGCTATTTTGTCTTTCTTGTCTCTCTATGGTTTTTGCGTGTAATAATGAGAAATTTTCATCTTGTGGTAAAGGTGCATAAGTTTTAAATCCACTTAATACTTCATGCACTTTGTTAATCCATTTTATCTCTGATTTGTTTTTCCAGATTCTCCACTGATAATCAGGCCAATTAACCCAACCTAATTCATTTATTCTCCAGCCCCACTTTTTTATATGTTGGTCTTCTAATCCTTCAACAGTATTTACCCTAGGAACCAAATAGACATCATTATTAGGATTGCTTTCTAATATTTGGGGAAGATTCTGTATCAAGTATATGTTTGGTATTTCATCTGCATCAATTTGGAAAATGTAATCTCCTTTACAATACTCAGTTAATTTATTTTTCCAATCTGCAAAATGGTTTTCAAAAAATCCTCTCCAAAATTGTATATTAGGATATTTACTTTGTTTTGTGAGCCATTCAGCTACTTCTTCATTTCCGTTTTTTTGATCAAAAAGAATTACTACTTCGTCTTGTGGTCTTTTAATTTCTTTTAAAAGATTAATAAGCTCCTTTATCTCTGTAACTTCATTACATACTGTTATAGCATAACTTATTTTCATTTCTCATCTGGTAATAGTCCTAAATATGATAATGCATCCATGAAATCCTTCTCTTTAAAAAGCTTTTTAGTTGAATTATCTGGCTTGAATTTATTTTTTCTAGTGATTTCATCATCTTTTTCTGACGTAGGAACCATCTTAACTGCTGCCCAATTCCAATCTTCAGCACTAGTGCCATCAGCAAATAACATTCCATTTGTATTACTTACATAAGCTGGTATCCATACTTTTCCAGTTTTGTCTTCTCCCATCAAAGATTTATAAAGATCAGGTAGAATTGCTATTTGTTCTTCGAAAAACTGACTGCCCACTGTCATAAGTGTATTAGACTGAAATCCGCATCCAAAACAATAATAGTTTTTTATTTCACTATTAATTTCAGTAACATAACATGCATCTCCATCACATCTATCACATTTTTGTAAATCATCAAAATTCATTATCCTATTTTTTCTAGTTTTGGTAATTCAGGAAGTTTTAATTCAACTTGTTTTGGAAATTCAGGTACGTATTTCTGTAAATAATTGTCTAGAAGTTTTACCATTTCTTCGTAGGAGAAATTTTCGATACATCGTCTTCTTTCTTTTTTACCTCTCACTACAAAGTTTTTATAATTTTTATACATTTCTTTATATATGGATCCTACTATAGCCGAATCTGGTTTGAACCATTTGCCCTCTGTTAATATCCATTTGTTTGCAGCTGATTTGTCTACATTTTCTAGTGTCCCTCCTACTAGGAAAGAGTTTTGTGAACTTAGAAAATCTACCTGTCCTGACCATCCTGATGCAGCTATAGGTTTTCCTGTAGCAGTGAATTCCAGTAAAGGTCTACCAAATCCTTCCCCTTTAGTAAAACTAACCATTGCTTTTACTTTAGGATGGTTGTAGAGTTCATTCATTTCTTGATCACTCATTTCGCCATTTATCAAATATACACTAGGCAAATTTGATCCTACTACAGTTTTTTTAATGTTATTAATTCTTTTGAGAATCTCTTCCCTAGAGCTGTAAGATGCAGTACCAACTGAAGTTTTTAAAATAAGAGCTGGTTTTTGTTTTTTATTTTTAAATGTTTCTAAAAATGATTTGATCATAAAAGCAACATTTTTCCTGTCATGACCAAAACCACCCTGCATCCAATGTCCTACAAATAAATAACAGAAAGACTCATTTATATCACTCAAGTCTAAATGTACTTCTTTTGGATCTAATCTTTTATACACATCAGTATTGTAACCTTCAAATAGCACTTCTACAGGTTTTTGTAATTGAATTTTACTTTCTACTTGATTTGTATTTTTGTTCTTCTTTTCAAAAGCTGTTTGTTCAAATACTGTTTTAGAATGTTGTGATGAAACTAAATTTAAATCCATTCTATTTAGTCCCTCAATCCAATCTGCTGCACACATGGTAGTTTCAATTCCCGCTGTGACACCTATATTATATTTACCAACAGCTTGGAATTCATTAGGTATTGTAATTTGGGTCCATATATCTGGTTTGGTTGTTAGTTTGTTGTCTGATAACCTATATTCATTCAAAAAGGTCCATTCTTTATTTTCTTCACAGAAATTCCAAGCAGTCTCTCCCCATCTTTGTGACATTAATTTTACTTCATATTTATCAGTATCTATCACTGCTTTTACATAGTCTCTTGCCCTTGCTCCATATCCAGAGTAAGTATCAAAAGGGCAGCTTATTACATATAATGGTTTACTCATTTTAATAAATTAAACTGTGATTTAAAACTCTTCCTTTAAATTCTGTTGCATTTATAATTTCAAAACTTTCTCTAGGTTTCCAAGTTTCAAATAATGTATCAAATGCTTCTATAACTCTCTCAGCTTGGTGCTTAGTGGTGAAACCTGCTTCATCTCCTATAGCCCATTCTCTACCTTTCAATCCCCTTCTTTTTCTTTCTTTTGGATCCATTTCATACAATTCTTTGATCCTGTCAACAACATCTTCCCACTTACATCTATCATCAAAAATATAAGGAGTAGGTATAGATCCTTGAACAGATCTTGAACTAGGATACACGGGAAATATCCATTCTCCATGTTCTTTATATGTTCCTCTATGGTTTGATGGTATTTCAGCTGATGGTGTGAACCACTCTCCTTTTTCATCTACAAATCGCATTTGATCTTGCATTCCTCCTGTAACATTTGCAATTACAGGATTTCCTACTAGCATTCCTTCTGTTAAAGTAAGTCCCCAACCTTCATTAGAAGTAATTAAAATTTGAACATCTGTAGAATTATATAGATAATTTAAATGCTTTGCTTCTAATTTACCCTTTGTGAATATAACATTGTCTTCATATTTTTCTGAAAAAAAGTAATCTACTACAGCTCTTAAATCAGTACCATGATCAGATGACATCTCAGTGTGTAAAACTATATGACATTTCTTTGCTTTTTCTTCTGGTAAGCTATCTAAAAAGACTCTGAAGGCTAATAAAGTATCTGGTATTTGTTTTCTTCTAATATTTCTTGAATTAAAAAACAAAGTAAATTCACTTTTCTTGCTTCCAAAAAGACTATTTTTGAATTTCAAAAAGTCTTTATATTCTGGATGGTTTTCATCTATTGGGAAGTATACCTTTTCATTTAGTCCATGAGGTACGTATCTTAGAATTCTATCTTTTGCTTTATCCTCTAAAACAAGTCTATTGATATTTACTGTTTGTTTTGATATACCCATCAATAAATCACATGCTTCATAGTATGCTCTATTATACATCGGAGCTGGGTAATCATCCCAAATATTCAAATATGCTATCGGTATTTTTTTTCGTATCTCCTGCTCTATTGAAAATATGTGACCAAAATATCTTGGATCAGTAATTAGCATTAAGGCATCAGGCTTTTCATTTTTAATAAGATCTCGTATAAGTTGAGAGTTACCATAACCATCTGTGGGGAGTACATGAACATAGCTGTCTTTTATTCCTATTAACTCATTAATAGATTGAGATAAATCAAATCTTTTTCCTTGTTCAGGATGTTTTATTGCTCCAGCTGTATTTATCCAATTAAATCTGTGTGCTGTTCCTATTACTATCTCTTTAGCGACTGTAGCTACTCCAGAATGGACTCTTATGTCGTCACATACAAGAAGTACCTTTTTTCTTTTTTCTTTTGGTATATAACCCTCTAAATTTGTCATTTATATATCCTGGTTTTCTATCTTTAATATAATACTTTAATCTCTCAAATCAAAGTATTATGGTTAGTAATTTTTCTCCTAAAATCTTCATCGTTCAAGTACATATGTATTGCCCTTTCAGATAGTTTTTGGAACGAAAACTTTCTTCTTATACACTCTACTTTAAAATCTTCCCAAAGATCAGGGTCTATTTTTACACTAGTCAGTCTTTTATCTTTACTGCTCATAAATTATATATTTATATTGTTTATTATAAATATATACTTTACTAAAATTTTGATCCTAAGCCACAAAGTTTTTTGTCTTCTTTGTATGGGCAAAACATACAAGATTTCTTACTGGGGTTTTTAGTAAAAACCCTTTCTAAATAAGATCCATCTCTATCAAAACACTCATTGATAAAAGACGACATTGCTTTCACTGCTTTATTGGTTTTAATAGGTCCTGAAACTGGTTCAAAAAGTTGAATATGGCTTTGTGGGTATTTAGCATTCTCCCATAGCTTTCTTTTCAAAATAAAAAATTCAATATCTATATTACTCTCAGGTATATCATATTGTATTGAAAAATATTTTTTATAGAGTAATAATTGGAATTGTTTTGTTTCATCTTCTTTTGCCCATTTAAACCATCCTTTAGTAGACGTTTTAATGTCAATTATTTTAAATTTACCAGATGTTTCATTATATAAAACAACATCTAAGTACCCTATATATACAACATTAGAATTGTCTGGATCTGGTGGTAATGTAATTGGAACTTCACAACCAACAAGATGTATTTTATCTTTATAAAAATGTTGATGCCTATTTGCTTTAAAACTTGCAATTATGTCTATGCCATCCTGATAAAACTCTTCAAATTCACTTCTGGTCATATAGTGATCACCATCATTGTCTTTAACTTGTTTATCATACTCTTTCATGAAATTGTTTTTGAAAATGGTGTTTAGGTCTAAATCATCAGCTTTTTGTTCTGATTCATTGTACAAAACATCCAAATAACTTTGCAATGTCTCATGCATAGATGTTCCAAAAGTAGTATGAGATGATGAAGTAAATTTTCTTAGGCCATCTTTATATTCCAATTTCCATCTGTACTCACACCCCCTAAAAACATTCATTTGTGAGAATGATACATGTTTTTGTTTAGAATAATCAATAGTTGGTAATTGAAAATTTTGAATGTATTTTACCTTCTCAGGAGTCTCTCTTGACTCATGAGGGTAGAATAAATCTTGTTGCATAGCCTATTTTTGTAGTTTATCCCTGAGAACCTGAATGTAACCTAATGCATCCATTAATTCTTCCTCAAGGTGTGTAAGCCAATCTAATTTGTTTAGATCGTCTCTTTCTAATGTGGTACCATATTTTTTGATACCTGTCTGAGATCTTTGTTCAAACTTATCTTTTACTGCTTGAATGTATTTATCTGTTTTCACTCTTTCAGAATTTAAATCTGTAGGAGGAACTGTATTCTGATTACTTGGTAAAGAAGAATTCATAGTTACTTTGATGTCTCCTGGATATAGGTTCATAATTGTTTTTTCATAATCTTCGTGAAACTTCTTTACAGAATCACTCATCCTTTAATAACCTCTTTATTTTTAAAATATTTATCTAATGCATTTATTTTATCATCAGCATCTACAAGCATTCCTAAAGCTTCATTGGCATTTTTGTAAAAATCATCTGTTGAATGATCCCCTATACCTGCTGGATGATTACTCAGCAGGTCTAAGGTCAGCATGGCTTTCTCTCTCTCAGCTAGTGCTTGTGAATAAAGCATTTTATATAATTCAATCTTCATTTTGGTTTTCCTTCGAATACATTTCCTCAAATTCTTCTCTGATGTCTCCTGGTACAGAGTTTTCTAAGATTTTAAATGTTTTAGGATCATAAAAAACTGGAATGGTTAAAAGAGTATCTTCAGGAGTTCCTGTTACAAATTTAGATACTTTTCTTAATATCATACCTTGCAGAAATAAAGGGCTTCCATCTTCATTCAATACAGGATCGGTGTTTTTAAGATCGATTTGTGGTCCTTGAGGTTGTTGTTGATTGTACATAGTTTTGAATTAATTTATTGATTTACTTATTTATTTGACTAAACTCACCGTAAATACTAAATGTTTTTGGTGGCTCAGGTTTTATTTCTATAGTTTCTTTTCTAATTGCATATAATTTTGAATCTAATGGATCTAATCTAAATGAAACAGGTTCACCTTTTAACTGAAACCAAGCTTCCAATGCGTCTGTTAAACTTTGATGGACTATCTTAGAATTCTCCATAAGTTGCCATTTATCTCCTGGCGGTACTCTTGTGGCAATCAATTCTAAATTTTCTTCTTCTATAATTTTACTTTCCACTATTACGCATTTTAAAATTCACTAATAGTTCCTTCTCCATCATCATTTTGTTTAGTATCATGCTTATAAACAACTGTTTCTGTTAATAGAATAGTACCTGCTATAGATCCTGCATTCTGTATAGCATGTACTGTGACTTTTGTTGGGTCTACGATACCCAAGTCTTTAAAATTAGAAATTTTATCAGTAAAAATATCATAACTTTCCCAAAACTCACTATTGCAAACATCATTAGCTAGTATTTGTGCTTGTGCTACTTCGTGTCCTGCATTATTTAGAATTTGAGTGAAAGGTTTGGAACATGCTTCGTATACAATCTTTCCCCCAATAGTATCAGTTGATATTTTTTTTCTTGCTTCTAATAAAGCTTTCCCCCCTCCTGGTACGATACCTTGTTCAATTGCTGCTTTAGTTGCATATAGTGCATCTTCTACCCTGTCTTTTTTTTCTCTTATTTCTTGGTCTGTATATCCACCAACGTGAAGGACTGCAACCCCTCCTACCATTCTCGCTAATCTTTCCTGTACCTTTTCTTTAATGTACTCACTTTCTGCAGATTCAATTTGGCTTTGAAGATCTACGATTCTCTCTTTAATTTTATCTGTATCTCCCTTTCCATCTACAATAGTTGTAATTCCTTTTGTTACTGTAACAGCTCTAGCAGAACCTAACCAATCAAATGAAAATTTATCCATTCTCATTCCTTTTTCTTTTGAAAATACTTGACCTCCTGTTAGAGTAGCAAGATCTTCTAAGAAATTTTTTCTTCTAAGAGCAATCTCAGGGGCACTTACACTACAGACATTAAGTGTACCTCTCATTTTATTTACTATTAAACCTGCCAAAGCTTCTCCTTTAGTGGCATCTGAAACAACTAATAGAGAATTTCCTTTTTGAGATACTTCTTCTAGGATTGGTAAAAGGTCTTTTAACTGTGTAACAACACCATCTATAATTAAAATATAAGGATTATTTAAAGTTGCTGTCATATTTGAATTATCCGTAACAAAATAAGGAGACTCAAAACCTTTTCTCCACTGTAATCCCTCAACAGTTTCTAAATATGTTTCACCAGTTCTTGATTCTTGTATATGTACTATTCCATCACTACCTACTTTATTTAAACCAGTGGAAATTAATTTACCAGTATCTTTATCATTATTAGAAGATATCGTTGCTATCTGTTCTATTTGTTCTTCAGTTGATATCTCTTCGGATAAATCTTCACGCAAAGCTTTTACAACTTCTTTAACAGCATCATCAATCTGTCTTTTTATCAAAACTGCATTTTCACCATTATTAACGTAAGGTGTTGCTTTTTCTACTAGCTCTCTTGCAAGAACTGTCGATGTCGTAGTACCATCTCCTACATTTTGACCTGTTTTAATTGCAGCTTGTTTTATTAACTGGGCACCTGTGTCTTCAAGTGGATCACCTAATCTAATTTGTTTTGCCACAGTCACACCGTCTTTAGTTGAATAAGTATCACCATGATACTCGGTTATAATAGCATTTCTACCTGCAGGTCCTAATGTAGTACTAACAGCATCTGAAAGAATGTTTATTCCTTCAATAAGCTTTTTTCTTGCTTCTGCTCCAATTTTAACTTTTCCTATTAACATAATTTTTAATCGTTATTTTTTTGAATTATTGCTAGTACTTTTCCTTCATCGCATGCTATGTAATCTTCTCCTTCATTTGTAATAGAAGTTATTCCAATTGAAGGCAATAGAACCACATCTCCTTTTTTTATTGAAGTTTCTATAAAATCTCCAGATAATAAGGATCTTTTTCCTGGTCCTACATCTAAAACTTCTGCTACAATGTGTTTTTGTTTACCGTTGTCGGGTATAATAATATTCCCGTATTGGGATTCGTCTGTTTCAATTTCTTTAACAATAATTGAATCAAAAACTGCTTTTAAGTTCATGTAATTTTGTAATTTTTTAAGTTAAACGTAATATAATATAAAATGACTCCAGATGCAAAAAATAACCTACTTAATTTAACTAATTTTCAAAGTTTTTGGCTCTGATCCTTTAGCATAAGGAATAATAATTTGAAGAAGTCCATTTTTAAATTCAGCCGTAGCTTTACCTAAATCGAACTTACTATCAATTTTCCAACCTAAGTTAAATGATCTTTTGGCGATACCTCTATGGATAAATTCACCTAAATCATCTTCTTTTGGTTTATCGTAATTTACTCTGATTATATTTCCCTCAATAAGAATTTCGATATCATCTTTTGAGATCCCTGTACAGGCTATGTCTAAGCCTAAACCATTATCTCTTTCGTAAATATCTACTGGGTGAGGGAGTTTGGATTCTGCTAGAGGTCTGTATGCTCCAGCGTCTTGGAAAAAATTTCTGACAAGTATGTCAAAGGGATTTCGTTCATAAAATAATGTACTCATATCATTAAAATTTGTGAGTGCCTAAGCTACTCGATTAAACATAAAATTTATTTTAAAAATGCTCTGGAGTCATTTTCAATTATAAATATATAATAATAAATTTTTTTGACATATGCAAATTTTTAGTGACCTTCTGACCAATTATTTGCTATCTCTGGTGGTGCTTTTAATGTAACTCCATCAAGTTGGAATATGTTTTCCATAATATCTTGTACTACTGATTTGAAATTTTCTGCTTGATTCTCTGCTACATTTATGATCAACTGGTCATGTACTTGTCCTTCTACATACGCATCTACTCCCAACTCTTTAGCTTTCCTATTTATTGCTATTGCAGCTCTATTTACAATTCCTGCTGCTAAACTTTGTATTTGAAAGTTTATAGCGTTATTTCTACCATTCTTATAATCTCTGTACCAATTCATAACTCTTTCAGATCCATATTCATCCTCAAGTTCTTTTTTGAATTTCCAATTCATGATTTTATCTTGAAAAGCATCATGTATCTTTTTTAGATTTGGTAAATGTCGTATTCTCCCTAACTTATTCTTTATGTAACCATTTTCTGTTGCAAACTTTCTACTTCTTTCCATCCAGTCAGCTAATGATGGAAATCCTTGTAAATAACCATCAACAAGATCTTGTGCTTCTTTTTTAGGAATATCTAAATTCATAGCAAGTGCATATCCAGACATCCCATATGGAATACCTAATGAGTATGCTTTTGCCTTTTGTCTTCTCTGTGGTGCAACTTTCCCTAAATAATTATCATCTGCTTTTGCTGGTGATACACCATCTATGTTCTCTGTTCTTATAGCTATTGTTGAATAAAAATCAAAGCCTTTATTAAAGATCTCCTGTATAGCTATTTCTTCTGATACAGATGCAAAACAATGTGGCTCAAGTGAAGTATAATCTGCATCTATAACTTTTCTCCCTTCACCAGCTACTAGAAATCTCCTTACAAAATTTGTATAATGAACAACTATAGGAGCATCATCCCCATCTTCTAATGGCTTAGGAAGTTGTTGTGCATCAGATCCATATCTTCCTGATACTGTTCCATTTTGTTTATAATAAAAATAATATCTACCGTTTTCTTCTGCTTCTAAAAATCTATCTATGTATGTTGATTTTATTTTTAATAATTTATTGTAAATTCTAAGATTCTCTGCCCATTCATATTTTTTAGCTAATATTTTTAACATTGACATATCGAATTTAGGCTTACCTTTATCAGTTTCATTTTGTGGGTTTTCTCCAATATGATCAAAAACTATTTCACCTAAATGTTGTTTAGATTGTATGTTTATAGATACTCCATCATTTTTTTTCTTCCAGAGCTCTAAACTTATAGTTAGCTTATCCCTTTTAGGTAAGAGTTCCTCATCCCCTGTAAGTAGAAACTCTTTTGCATATCCTTCATCTAACTCATTTATTACTTTTTGAGTTAAAGAATATTTTCCTGTCTTTTCAGATTTAGGCAAATCTAAGTTGTAAAAATCTACTACTGCTTGTCCATAATTACCTTTGGCTGAAGGTGGGTATTCATCTGTTGCTTTTGATAATACCCATTGCTTAGCTTCTGATAATGCTAGTAGACTATCCAAAACAATTTTCTTATTTTTTTCTAGTTCTTCTTGAATATTTTTATCTGTCTCTTTGAGCAAATCAATATCTAAAGCCACACCTGCTATTTCCATAGGAACAGTAACCTCTTTGTAGAGAGGCATGACTTCATCTTCAAAAAAGAATTTTTCAAGCCCCTCTTCTTTAAGTATAGGTAAATATAAATTACAGATCCGAAGGGTAAGATCAGTATCAGCAGATGCATATTTCGAAAGTATCTCAAGATCTGCTTTCCAAATTTCAAATTGTGTTTTTGTAGTTTTTCCTCC